>JGI11641J44799_10000303_pt1 | contig 14357 bp, 17 predicted proteins | sample WetSurSiteA1Bulk_FD_44799 | JGI IMG/M metagenome (IMG submission 44799) | reverse complement strand
GAACAGGGCTTGAACCTGTGACCCCAGCCTTGTAAGGGCTGTGCTCTCCCAACTGAGCTATCCGCCCAAGAACTTCTTTTATACTACAGCAAAACTTAAATTGTCAATCNACTGATTATTTTAACACAAATAATCCAAATAAGAGAGGTATGTTTATAATAAAATTCTACAGGAAAAGCAGTTCCACTTTTCTGCTTATTTTATAAGGATTCCTTCTTTTAGTATCTTCTGCACTTCCAGGGATTCAGCGTCTTCTTGTGGCGCTATCCAGTAAGTGATGGATATATTATGGTCGGCGCCGACATCCCAGACGGTGTCGGAAACCTTGTCTTTCACCTCCTGGTTAAGTCGGTCGACCAGGATAAAGACATCCATGTCAGAAGCCTGCTCAGTGTTTTTTTCCTCCGGAGACTCTATCAGACGGAAGTTTATCATTCGGACAACCTTCTGCAATCTGTTTTTCAGATCTGCTGCCACCATTATATGATCCTCATTCATCAGTAGTTCCTTTCTCCGTTATTCATACTACCACTCTGAAACCTGTGTGTTAGGGGTTACCTCATTCGGTGAATCCTTGAGAAAGAATCCTTTACAAATATGCCTTTTTTCGCAGCATATCCTGAAGGCATATAATCGGTTGTATGCGTAATACAAAACTGTTCCCTTCTATTGATTGCAATCACCCCTGCCTCACCGCCGAGAGAGAGAAGTCTTCTCAGAGAGAGAGTAACTGCCCTGCCGGGTGAAAGATTACTCAGACGCATTACAATCTCCTTTGCGAGCGACAAACGGATGATATATTCACCAATACCGGTGCATGAGACTGCCCCAGATTCATTGTCCGCATATATGCCCGCCCCAATGAGAGGGGTATCCCCGACCCTGCCCGGCAGCATGGCATATATGCCCCCTGTTGAAGAACCGGTAGCCAGATTTCCATGAAGGTCAAGCGCAACGGCGCCGACAGTGGAAAAATATTTTTGATAAAAACAGAAAAAGTCCGGATGGGATTTCAGGCTGCGTTCAAGTTTTTTGAGTTTATGTTCATCCGGTTTCGCAAGTACTGTAAGGTTTTCTCTTATTGCGATACGATGTGCTCCTTTATTGGTCAGGACAACGTGAGGTGATTCCATAATAAGTTTTGCAGCGAGAATAGGGTTTCTGATACCTTCCAGATTGATTACCGAGCCTGCATGCAGGTTTTTCCCTTCCATGAGGGAAGCGTCAAGGCGTCTTCTGCCATCAGCCTGAAGATTTCCCCCTGAGCCGGCATTAAAAACACCTGAATCTTCGAGAATTTTTATGGAATGAAGGACGGCTTCTCCGGCATTGGCTCCATTGGTCAGCAGTCGATATCCTGATGAAAGCGCCAGGGTAATTATTCCCAGTGCTTTTTTTGAAGGTTTTTTGAATCCGGCACCGCCATGAACAATCAAGAGCATGGGACATTATACCATTGAATGAAACGGATGCTTTGTTTAAAATGTAAATGCGAAAAGTGCGGTCGGTGTGAAGAAAAAATCTATGATTCATACGGAGAGAGGGATTATTTCACGAAATACTTGAGATTTTATGTAGAATCATATTAAATACTATAGAGAATAAAACATCTTTATGCAAAAAACATTAAGAGGAGCAGATCAATGATTGTTGGAAAACCACTTTTTACAACCCATCAGATACAAAACCGTGTCCGTGAGCTTGCCGAAAGGATTTCAAATGATTATGTAGGCAAAAATCTGCTTGCAGTCGGCATCCTGAAAGGCGCTTTTATGTTTTTTTCTGATCTTGTCAGAAGCATAGAGATACCGCTTACTCTTGATTTCATTATTGCATCGAGTTACCTGAAAACGCAGAGCACCGGCGAGGTCAAGGTGTTTTATGATATTCGCGGGGACCTTGAGGAAAGTGATCTCCTTTTAATCGAAGATATTGTTGATACAGGGATAACCCTCAATCATATAAGGGAAAGAATTCTTGAGCGAGGACCAAAAAGCCTGAAAATCTGTTCATTTCTGGATAAAAAAGAGAGGAGAATTGTCGATGTCCCGCTCGATTATGTCGGCTTTGAAATTCCCAACGAATTTGTTGTCGGATACGGCCTTGATTATGAAAACCGGTTTAGAAATCTTCCTTATATAGCGATTTTCAAGAAAAAAGCATAAGACATGTATGAATTAATGATAGAAACACACTTCTCCTCTGCACATCAACTCAGAGGCTACCGTGGAAAATGTGAAAACCTCCATGGCCATAACTGGAAGGTACAGGTTTATGTGCTTGCCGAAAAACTCAATGACCTCGATATTGCTATAGATTTTCATGATTTGAAGAGACTTACAGAGGAAGTTTTGGCTCCGCTTGACCATGGTTTTCTCAATGATATTTTCCCTTTCACTGAAAAAAATCCCTCATCAGAAAATATCGCTAAGTGGATCTATGACTCTCTGAAAAAAAAGATTACCGACGAGAACGTTCAGTTGTCGGCAATCACTGTATGGGAATCGGAAAATGCTTCCGCAACTTATTTTGAAGACTGAGTGAAGTTTTCCAAAGGAAATTCTATGGATTATCCATGAACTTTTGTTTTAAAATGATTAAACGAAAGTTTTAGACCCAAACTCATACGGAGCAAGAGGAGGCACAGGTAGTCTGCGGGGATGACAATAAGAATTGCGATAGGTTGCCACAGTTATCTGCTCGGAGAAGGCTTAAAGAGACTTTTTAAGCATGATGACGCAGTAGAAGTAGTTGGTATTTTTGATGAGGGAATTGATGTCCGGGAGATTATCAAGCTTGAACCCGACATCATCCTTACTGATTTCAAAATATTCCGTTCTTTTCCCCAGGATTTTCTTGAAAATAATCAGATAAAGATCATTATTATATCCGACGGGGCATGGCTGCGAGAAAATGAGAGCCAGATCCCGGAACTTATATTCAGAGGCGTTGCCGGTATTATGACGCCGGAATCTGATGCGGTAAGTCTCAGAGAAGCAATCAAGGTTGTTTTCTCAGGTGAATTGTGGCTGGACAGGAAACTGATCAAGAATCTTCTCTCGAATATGAGAAACTTCGACAAAAAGATCGACCTTACGAAAAAAGAGAGGGAAATAGTATCCCTTATTTGTCATGGACACAGAAACAAGGAAATTGCTCAGCGGCTTGATATCAGTGAACAAACAGTGAAATCTCATTGTAACCGTATCTTCAAGAAAGTAGGAGTTTCAGACAGACTACAACTCGCTCTCTATACGCGCAAAATGTGGCCCGGCTCCCTGTAGGTTTTAAAACTTTAGTTTAAGCAGAACCAATCCTTTATCATTTATAATTCAACCCTTTGGGTAATTGTAAAAACATTTCATTCGGTGTATATACTTAAAGAGAATATTCATTTCCTTATTATTAAGAGGGTAAAGAGGGTAAGAAGAGATGCCGGAGCGATACGGTGATAATAAGACTGACCTGTCCTGAATGTCAAAAAGACTCTTTCAGCGCTGATGCTGCATTATTCAAGCCCTGCCCTTATTGTGGCATAAACTTCAGTGGAAGACATGGTACGGAAAAACGGCAAATGCATCGTATTCACAAGTCAATGCCCTGTTCGCTATCGTATCAGGGGAAAAACGTTTATGCAAGCACTATAAACCTTTCCGACAATGGCTTGAGTGTAAAAATTAACGGAAACCATCCCCTTTTGGTGGGTGACATTATGGACCTCGAAGTCGGAAACAACACACTCAGGGCACAGGTGATGTGGGCGTTTGACCACCCAAAAGCTAATGTTACAATGTCCGGCCTGAAAATTCTTGACGGCGTTCTTGCCTTTTCATAGCGTTCACTATTCCACACATTTGAGTTTTAAAACTTCCTGATTTTCTGATACAATTGTAAACTCATATAATCGACTGTCCGAAACGGAGGAGAGAGAATGGACTATTTCTTGAATGAAGATCAGATGATGATAAAAGAACTTGTTCACCAGATCGGAGAAGAAAAAGTAAAACCCGTGAGAGAAGAACTTGATGAGAAAGAGGAGTTCCCCTGGGATATTATGAATGTCCTTGCACAATCTGATCTCTTTGGTCTCTTTGTCCCTGAACAATACGGCGGGCTTGGCAAAGGGTGCCTTGAATTATGCCTTGCCGTTGAAGAACTGTCACGCGTCTGCCTGGGCGTGGCAACAACATATGCTGCAAACGCACTCGGTACTTATCCTATCCTGTTGTATGGGTCGGAAGAGCAGAAACAGGCATACCTCCCTGATATCGCTGCCGGAAAACGACTGGTCGCTTTCGGCCTGACGGAGCCGAACGCTGGCAGTGATGCAGCAGGAATACAGACGACAGCAAAGCTTGATGGAAATGAATACCTTGTGAACGGAACAAAACAATGGATTACGAACGGAGGAGAGGCGGATATCTATACCATCATCGCTATGACCGACAGAGCAAAAGGTGCACGGGGTGCGTCGGCATTTATCGTCGAGAAAGGAGCCCCCGGTTTTCAGTTTGGAAAGAAAGAGAAAAAAATGGGTATCAGGTGTTCGACAACCCGTGAACTTATCTTCGACAACTGCAGAATACCTAAAGAGAATATTATCGGAAAAGAAGGCCTGGGATTTATTATCGCTATGAAGACCCTTGATAATGCAAGGGCAGGGGTTGGAGCTCAGGGAGTGGGAGTGGCACAGGGAGCGTTCGAAGAATCATTCAGCTTTGCCCGGCAGCGTGTTCAGTTCGGCCATCCGATCGTGAGTTTTCAGGCAGTGCAGCACATGCTCGCGGATATGGCCACAGAAATAGAAGCAGCGCGTGCGCTTGTGTATTCAGTGGCGCGCTATGCAGACAACGGCGCAAAAGATTTCTCAAAGGAATCTGCAATGGCAAAGGTCTTTGCCACTGATATGGCGATGCGGGTGACGACGAATGCGGTGCAGGTTATGGGCGGTTCAGGTTATATGAGGGAATATCCGGTAGAAAAGATGATGCGGGATGCCAAGATACTCCAGATTTATGAAGGTACAAACCAGATTCAGAGAAACGTTATCGGACAGGCTTTAATTAAAGAGGCGGCAAAGAAGTAAAACAAAAAGAGAAATTAATAAGGACAGTCCGGATTTTCCTGACTGTCCTTAATTTTTATTCAATTACGCTCTAAAAATATTATTATTTCTTCTCTCCGGTCAGCAGTTCAGGATGTATCTCTGCCCCGGCTTCTTTCATTGATTTCTCAATAAACGTTGTAACTTTTGCCCGTGTCTTTTCCTGGACAAGTTTTTGGTTAATTTTCTCCTTTACCTTGTCAAATGGTTCGATAGAGGGCTCTTTTGTCTCATCAACCTTGATTATGTGATAACCGAATTGTGTTTCGACAACTCCGCTCAGTTCGCCCGGTTTTAAGGCAAAGGCTGCATCTTCAAAAGGTTTGACCATTCTGCCTTTTGCGAAGAATCCAAGATCTCCTCCTTTTGTTTTTGATCCCGGGTCTTCCGATACTTCACCTGCAAGCTTTTCAAATTCTGCCCCGCCTTTAATCTGTTTCAGGATATCTTCTGCTTTTCCCATGGCTTTTTTCTTGTCCTCTTCAGAAGCCCCGGGGGCAACCCTGATGAGGATATGTTTTGCCTTCACCATTTCAGGGGTCTTGAATTCATCCTGATGGGCATCATAATACTGTTTTACTTCACTGTCAGGGACAGAGATTTTCTGGGTTACTTCTCTCTTCAGATACTCGGTCGCAACAAAACTGTCAGAGAAAAACTCCAGCTGTTGCTTTATTTCCGGTTTTTTGTCAAAACCTTTCTTTTTCGCAATATCTGAGACAACCATGCTCTGCACCAGTTGTGTGAGGATCGTCTCTTTCATCTGGGGATTGCTTTCGATCATTTTCTGCCGCTCTGCATCGAAATAACTGATTAATTTGTTGAATTCTGTTACCGTGATTTTTTTGTTGCCGATTTTGGCAACAACATCATCATCTTTTGCAAAAGCATTACCCTGGATAAACATACCAAGAGTGATTACCAGCAAAACTGCCTGTAAAATCCTGTACATATATCCTCCTATGAAAAAAATATAGGCACCAAATGCCGTAACGTTGTATATAACCATAAAGAATAGCAGATGTCAAATCAACCCGTTACAATCAACCTGTAAACTGAATCAGGGTTTCAGCCCTTGGTCTATACATGGTTTCTCAGCATGAGTTCAATAGGATGAGGATTGAGATAATACTGGTTCTTGAGATAAGGCTCATCGAATTTTCTGACATAATGCCTGATAAGGGTGATCGGTACGATCAACGGCACAAACCCCTTGTGATAGTTCTCTATCACTTCAAGCAATTCCTGTTTTTCGTCGGAAGACAAGGTATCCTTAAAATACCCTACGATGTGCAACAGGACGTTGGTATTCTTTTTCACTGTTGCAAGCAGTTGCAATCCCTCCATGAAAAGGTTTATGTAGCGAATACGGAATTCTTCACCGCTATATTTTTTTATGTTTGCAACCGAACGACCAAGTTCGCGAAAATGTTTTTGACTGTGAGCAAGAAGAAGAAGCTTATGTGCGGTATGGAATGTGATTAATTCCCTGACAGCCCCACCATTTTGCAAAAACTCCTGCCATCTTTTATAAACAAATACCCGTTCTATGAAATTTTCACGCAATTGAGGGTCGTGCAATCTTCCATCGTCGATTACAGGGATGAAAGAAAATTGTTTCATGAAAGCATTACCGAAAAGCCCCTTCCCCTTGTTACTCGGCATGCCGGCCTCTGTATATACCTTGACTCCGCCAATGCCGGAACTTGGCGATCTGCTTTTGAAAATAAAACCGCAAAGGTTTTCTTTATCCAGTTCCCGTAATCTTTTCTTTGCCCACGTGAGCATTCCTTCGGTGTGATCAATACCTGTCCTGATTGTTATAAGGCGAGGGGCAGCGGGATCGCCGACAAGCCGCATTGGTTCACGGGGGATCGAAAGGCCGTACTCAACTTCCGGACAGACAGATATCCAGTTGAAATAAGCTCCGAGGGTATCGGTCACATAATGGTCGTGCTGGTGCCCTCCGTCGTAGCGCACTTTTTCACCAAGAAGACACGAACTGATGCCTATTTTTATCTTTTCCATTGCCTTATTGTAAATAATTGTTATCCTAACATCAATGAGACTGGTTCAAAAGATATGATAACCTGCAGGACACAGGGGGGATACAGCACAATTTCAGAATCGAAATAAACTCACTCTGTTTCTGTTCAGGCCGGAGGATGACAAACCATGAGTTTATGGACAGGCTTTGCATAATTTTCGATGTCAGGAATCATCAGGAGAAAAGAAAGTTTTATAATAAGTAGATATGCAGCCCGGCATGGTTATTAAGGAATCTATAGAAATTCATGCACCTTTAAAAAAGGTATGGGAGAACTTCATTGACCTTACCTGCTGGGTGAACTGGAACACTGTCATGCAAAATATACGCACTAACGAGCAACAGTTAACCAGCGGGAAAAAGCTCTTCTGCAGTTTCAGACCTTTCTTTTTTCCGATCAGGGTGAAGATTTCTGTGGACGAAGTCATCCCCTATAAGCGTGTTGTATGGTCGGCTAGAAAAAAGGGACTCACTGCCTTTCATGAATTCATTTTTCATGGGAACAATGAATCTGTAATCGTAACTAGTTCCGAAACCCTTACAGGAGTGCTTGCGCAAGGTGATGGTATTCTCCTTCCGAAAAGGAGGATGGAATCCCTTACAAGGGCATTTCTGCATGACCTTAAACGGGCTGCAGAGGAATAACTCTGGCAAAGACAGAGAGGGGATGCTTCATGCTTGATGATTGTTTGAATACAGAAACGGTTTGTTCGCACTTTTTAATAATTGTGTATAATGAGAGCAAGCGTTCCTGCACGAAGTCCGGAGAATATCGATGAGAAGGATCAAGATCACTATAAAAGATATTGTCTTGTTTGCAGAGTTGGCTGAAACCAAAACCGCGCAGGCCGTGATTGATGCCCTGCCGATAGAGGCAAGACCTGAAGAGTGGGGCGATGAATTCTATTTTGAAACTCCTGTCGAGATGCAGCTCGATGAAACCGCAACAACGAGGGTGAAGGTCGGTGATATAGGATACTGGCCACCCGGAAATGCTCTGGCCATTTTTTTCGGTCCCACACCTATCAGCAGAGGGGTTGAACCTATTTCTGCAAGTGATGTGAATCTCGTAGGGAAAATACTCGGTGATGCGACAGTGCTGAAAAAAGTAAAAGGTGCAGGAAAGATCAGGCTTGAAAAGGCTTGAAGAAGGTATCAGGTCAACAGAGAAGCTGCGTCTCTGTCAAAAAGAAAAGAGATTATTGTGTGCCGGTCGTATCATCGAGGCCGGTAGGGATGTGCTTCCAGTCACAGAGACGCCGGTGCTTTTCTCCGGCAAGGAGTTCGTAAAGCATTCGGGGAGTGGCGCCTCCTGAAAGGGCAAGAACAAAAGTCCCCTTCTTTGTAATAGACCGGGCAGACAACCTGATGATCAGTTTGGCTGCCTTACAGCTTGTGGCCTCTGAATCCAGGAATATTCTGACTTTCATTCGTTTGAACAGGCACTAACGGTCTCCATGTGCGGCCGTTTTTCATCATAAATCTTTCTGCCTCAGCCGGTCCCGATGAACCGGCTGCATAAAGGGGCATATCTTCAGAGATATCTTTATCAGGTCGCGATAGGCTGCACTGTTCATCCTGAGACGGTCTGTGCAGAAGATGAATGAATTCTCCGGAAGGAGTCTGTCCTTATAGAGATGATACAATGAAGGGATGAGCTTTCTTTTCGCAAGATCTCCTGCGCCGCCGAATATGATGAGTCCGAAAGACTTCGATATTTCTATCTCGCAGGAGCCTATGCGCTGATAAAGGGGGTGATGCATGAAATCCTCAAGAATCGGTTTCACAAGAGTTCCCTTATTTTTCTTATAATCGCAGCGCGTGAAATTCCCTCGAAATCGAGAAGTTCCTGCGGTTTACCGCTCTTCGGCATTTTTCTTACAGCAAGAGAGTATACCGAGGTTGAGCTATCCGCCAGAGCAGCTGTGACTGCTTCTCCCAGACCACCCTCGGCAAAATGGTCTTCTACGGTAATGACTGCTTTTGTGCGGGACGCGGCTTCCCTAAGCGTCACTGTATCGAGGGGTTTGATGCTGTAAAGATCGATTATGCGGACAGGAATTCCTTCGCTTACAAGCTCTTCGTAGGCATGCAGCGCTTCATGCAGGGTTATGCCGGCGGCAACAACCGTTATTCGGTCCTGGTCACTTTTTCTTACAACCTTGCAGCTGCCGATCGGAAATTGTTCATCAAGCGGATACAGCACGGGCGTCGCCTGTCTCGTAGTCCGTATATATACCATGCCATGATGTTTTGCAGCCTCTTCAACAAGCTTTTCTGTTGAGACCGCGTCTGAAGGGTACAGAACAACACTGTTCAGGACAGTCCTGAACATGGCGATATCCTCAAGTCCCATCTGGGAAGGACCGTCCTCGCCGATAGCGACACCGGCATGAGAACCGGCGAACTTGATATTAGGATCGGAATACTGACTCATCCGTATCTGGTCAAAGGCCCGTGTGAAAAAGGCGCCGAAGGTCGATACAAAAGGTATCTTCCCTCTCCTCGAAAAGCCCAGTGCAGCCCCGACCATATTCTGTTCCGCGATGTACATTTCGAAAAACCGTTCGGGATAGCGCTCCTTGAAGAACTCTGAATAGGTGGAGTTACTCACCTCTGCATCAAGGACGACGATATCCGGGAATTGCGGAAAAAGTCTGACAAGGGCCTTTCCATAAGCCTTCCGGGTCGGAAAAGGTTCTCCCGGTACATACTGCATGTTTTCTGCGGAGAGCGGCATCTTCTGCTCTGGAATACAATCTTCCGGAAAAGGGATGCCTGCACGAAGGGATGTGTTGACAGCGCCGAGCTCCTGAATTGCTTTTCCCAGATCATCTTTCGCAGGAGGTTTGCCGTGCCATCCGTCTTTATCTTCGAGAAAGGAGACGCCTTTCCCTTTGATTGTTTTCGCAATAATCATCACCGGAGCTCCCGGTGATCGAACAGCCTGCCGGTATGCTGAACGTATTTCTTTGAAAGAATGCCCGTCGATCACTATTGTTTTCCAGCCGAATGACGAAATTCTCTTTTTATATGCGGTGAGATCATGCCCGTACATTGTCTCTCCCCTTTGCCCCAAACGGTTCACGTCGATGATTCCGATGAGGTTGTCAAGCTTGTAATGCGCTGCGATCTGGATCGCTTCCCATTGTGAACCTTCCGACATTTCGCTGTCACCGAGCAGCACAAACGTTCTGTAAGGAAGCTTGTCGACATATTTTGCATTCAGGGCCATACCGACGCCGATCGAGAGTCCCTGTCCGAGTGAACCGGTGGCGGCTTCCGTATACCGGAAGGAAACCGTAGGATGTCCTTCGAGGGGGCTGTCAAATTTCCTCATGGTCATGAGTTCCTGTTCAGTGATTTTTCCTGCAACAGTCCAGAGGGCATAGAAGAGGGGGGAAGCGTGACCCTTTGAGAAGATGAGGCGGTCATTATTCGGGTGGTCCGGGTTATCAAGGTCGAATCTGAAAAAACCGCCGAACAGAAGAGCGGTCATGAGGTCCGTTGCCGAAAGCGATGAGGTAGGGTGTCCGGAACCTGCTTCTGTTGCCGAGGTAAGAATATAATAACGGATGAGTTTTGCAATTTCTTCAAGCTTTTTCATTTCTTCGCCTTTCTCGCAACTTCATGTCCCTTTTGATATACATTATAATTGTTTTTATTGCTGCTGCAAAATTAACGGCAGCCGGGATTAAGTATAGTATTTTATCTTCTGTCGAAAATAGCTACTTCAACCACAAAGAACCAAAGGGAAATAGCTTAATTTCCCTTCGCCTGAATATTTTGGACAACAATGGTATTCTTTATGATGAAGAACGATAGGAGTTGCTATGAACAGAATATCCGGAAATATTGTTGACGTCCTCAATTCAGAAATCTTTCCCGGTACACTCATAATCTTTGAAGGGAGAATCAAAGATATTGTCAGGGAAGACAACAATTATCCGGACTACATTATCCCCGGATTTATAGACGCCCATGTGCATATCGAGAGCTCGTTGCTCGTCCCGTCGGAATTTGCCCGGATTGCTGCTGTCCACGGGACAGTGGCAGCTGTTTCCGATCCCCACGAGATAGCGAATGTCCTTGGGATAGCCGGGGTCAGGTATATGATCGAAAATGCGCGTTCTGTCCCGGTACGGTTTTATTTCGGCGCGCCGTCATGTGTGCCTGCCACAGAATTTGAAACAAGCGGTTCGGCGCTCGGGATCAATGAGGTAGAAGAACTGCTTGCAATGAATGAAATATCTTATCTGGCGGAGGTGATGAATTTCCCCGGTGTGCTTCATGACGATCCGGAAGTGTATGAAAAGATCAGGCTTGCGAAGAAATACGGAAAACCTGTAGACGGACATGCTCCCGGATTACGGGGAAATGAGCTGAAAAAATATATTGCTGCAGGGATTACCACGGATCATGAAACGCTCAGCAGGGAAGAGGCAATCGAAAAGATCACGCTGGGCATGAAAATACTCATCCGGGAAGGTTCTGCCGCAAAAAACTTTGATGAACTTATCACGCTTGTGGATGAATACCCTGAATGGTGTATGTTCTGCAGCGATGACAAGCATCCTGATGACCTCATTAAGGGACATATCAATGATATGGTGAAACGCGCAGCACGGCTGGGTATCGATCATATGAAAGTGCTGAGGGCGGCCTGTGTGAATCCCGTCAGGCATTACGGCCTTGATACAGGATTGCTGCAAACCGGGGACAGTGCGGATTTCCTTGTTGTCGATAACCTGAAAGACTTTACTGTCCTCAAAACTATTATAAAAGGCGAGACGGTTGCTGAGTCAGGAAAACCCCTCATTCCCCGCAAAGATATCCGGACCGTCAACAGATTCTATGCAGAGAGAAAAAAGATGGATGATTTTATCATTCCTGCCGGAGGTGAATACATCCGTGTCATCGAAGCAATAGACGGACAGATTATAACAGGAGCACTTATTGAGGCTGCGACTATTATGGAGGGAAATGCAGTTTCCAGTCCTGAAAGGAACATCCACAAGATTGTTGTGGTCAACCGCTATCATGACGAAAAACCCGCAATCGGGTTTATACGGAACTTCGGGTTAATAGACGGAGCGATAGCCTCAAGCATTGCGCATGACTCGCATAATATCATAGCAGCCGGCGTCTCGGATGAAGACATATGCAGGGCGGTCAACCTGGTCATAGAACACAAAGGCGGCATCTGTGCGGTATCACGGAAGAAAGAAATGATCCTGCCGCTCCCGGTTGCAGGGATTATGAGTAACGAAGGGTATACGGAAGTGGCGGAGAAATATTCCGCACTCGACAGAATGGCAAAGGAGCTCGGCTCCCTCCTCTATGCCCCCTTCATGACCCTGTCCTTCATGGCGCTTCCGGTAATCCCGAAATTGAAATTGACTGATAAAGGATTGTTCGACGCAGAGCAGTTTAGGTTTGTTGATCTCTTTGTAAACCCTTAGGCACGTTACGGAAATTTTGTTATGTAATGAGAAATGATCAACTGAGCATGACCTGCTGAAAATAATGAAGGGAGTAAAATAATTTGGAAATAATAATTATCGTTGCAGTAATAGTTGTTATCTTTTTTGTATTTCCCAGAATAAAAAAGGGATTAAGAAAAACCTTCAAAAAACAAAAATAAAGCAGCAACGCTGACTCAAAAACTATCTCCTTCTTATCTATTTCTTGTGGGCAAATGCTCATCTCATTAGCAATGAAATGCACCAGGATTTTCTCAACCCACGTGTGTTGGGAACAGAGGGGATCAGACAAGAATCAATCGATGTTTTCTATATTTCAGCAAACAATGATAGAAATGAACTATTGGACAAGATAGTGATTGAAAGGCGAAATTAAAAGCAGAGTGAATTGTATCAGGCTTATTTTAGACAGAAGTTACGTGAATAAGTATAAACCATTCACACTATAAGTGAGGAACATGCGCTTTTTCAAGAAAAAAACCCTGACAGGGCTTTCACGTACGTGTGGCTGAGCAGCTAAAATCGGTCCGTCGGATCTGGCGGAAGCATTAAAAGCGCTCACCCCTTCTCAGGATCCTAACCTCCTTGTCGGTTTCAATACTGCTGATGATGCAGCGGTGTACCGACTCTCGGATGAATTAGCCTTTATAAGTACCGTTGACTTCATTACTCCGCCGGTGGATGATCCGTACTGGTTTGGACAAATTGCTGCAGCGAATTCCCTTTCGGATGTCTATGCAATGGGGGGCAAGCCTCTCACTGCCTTGAACGTTGTCATGTTTCCTCCCAAGAAACTTGACAAGAGCGTTTTAAAAGAAATACTCCGCGGCGGCAATGACAAGGTGCTTGAATCCGGCGCTTCTATGGCCGGGGGGCATTCTGTGGATGACAATGAGCCCAAGTATGGTCTGGTTGTTACCGGAGTCGTCCATCCCGATAAAATACTCACAAATTGCGGAGCCAGGGCAGGCGATACTCTGATCCTCACAAAACCTTTAGGTACAGGGGTCCTGTTTAATGCGAACAGATCAGGAAAGCTTCCCTTTAAGGAACTGGAAGTTATCCTGCCTAAGGTAGCATCGCTTAATAAAAAATCTCTCGATATTGCACTGAATTTCGACATCCACTCGTGTACTGACATTACGGGGTTTGGTATTGTCGGACATTCACTGGAAATGGCGGCAGGAAGCGGAGTGCAAATAGACCTTTTCTATAATGAACTGCCGTTTTATCCTCATGCGCTTGAGATGTATCGGAAAGGCGAAACCACCGGCAGCAATAAAGCAAACAGAAAACTTTCTGAAGGCCGTCTGGAGATAGTCGCGAACTTATCAAAAGAGGAAATAGAATTGCTCTTTGATCCACAAACGTCCGGGGGTCTTCTCCTGTCTGTTCAGGAGTCTCAGGCAACACAGTTGATGCACGAATTGAAAACCGCCGGTATAGACACTATTGCAAAAATCGGAGAAGTGAGAGCAAATCCAAATCCTTGTATCAGGATAGTATAGAAGTTCCGGTTTCATATCAATGCGGCTATAAGTAAAGCTACATCGATGTCATTCCCGCTTGTCGGGAATCTTTCTGAAAACCCGGAAGGATTGCGGATCCCGAAAGCATTCGGGACAATGACAAAAGCGATAAGAACGTCGCCTTACTAATGACCATCTTGGTAAGAAAGAGAGCATAGAGTTTTCAATAATACCGCACTTATTTAAAGCCTCTT
>JGI11641J44799_10000301_pt1 | contig 14411 bp, 15 predicted proteins | sample WetSurSiteA1Bulk_FD_44799 | JGI IMG/M metagenome (IMG submission 44799) | reverse complement strand
TAATAAGTTTTATCCCTTGGTTTTCGATGGCGATAAGCTGTTTCTTGTAAAGAAAGCCTATCGCTTTTTTATATGTTTTCTTGCTCACCCCGAACAGGCTATAGATAATTTCAGGCGGGCTTTTATCGGTTACGGAAAGAAATCCGCCTGCTGCTTTTAGTTCACCGACAATCTTTTCAGATACCTTGTCAATCTTTTCATATCCGGGTTTTTGAAGGCAGAGATCTATCTTTCCGTCGTCCCTCAACTTCTTTATAAATCCTTTTATATGCTGTCCTTTTCTTAACGGCTGAAATACCTCNTTCTTATAAAGCATGCCCCATTGCGAGTTGTTGATCATAGCCTTATAGCCAAGGTCAGTCCGTTCGCCAATCACCAATTCCACAACCTGGCCTTCCTGAAATCCGATTGGCTGCTTATCAGGTAACTTGTCCAATAAGTTATCCTTTCCTTTCGACCATTTTATTGAAATATTCCGGAAATCCGGTTTCGAACGTGAGCCGCTTGCCGCTGGAAGGATGTATAAAAGAAATCGATTTGGCATGAAGAGCTAAACGCTTATATGTCTCTTTTCCCCTTCCGTACTTCTCATCCCCCACAACCGGGTGCCCGATTTCAGCGAGATGCACGCGAATCTGATGCTTCCTGCCCGTTAAAAGATTAACCTCCAGCAAGGAAAACTCTTCCGTATCCTTCAAAACTCTGTAAGCAGTATGAGACAGTTTTCCTTTTGCGGAATCGGTGGTGGAATATACGAGGTGGGCCTTATTCTCAGCCAGACATGTCGAGATTGTACCCTCCCTTTTTTCACATCTTCCATGAACAACCGCAATATATCTTTTCTCTGTTTCTTCCCATTGGCCCTGCAGCTGCAGTTTGGCCTCTATGCTCTTTGCGAAAATAAGTATCCCGGATGTATCACGGTCCAGCCGATGAACTATGAAGATGCGATTTGCGGATTTGGAGTAACCCTTCCTGACATAATCAGTCAGTATAGCGTAGAGCGTTCGCGATTTGTCCCTGTCCGTGCCCATTGTCAGAAGGCCATACGGCTTGACTGCAACCAGGATGTCATTGTCTTCGTAAAGTATGCTTATACCCTTTGGCAAGTGCTTATTGACCGTGCCTGATTTTTTGGGCATTAAGAATACTCCGGCAGACTTGTCCCTTTTTGCTTCATTTCTGTCCGGCTATAACGCTTCTGACATAACGCCACAATTCGTCCCTGCCTTCTCCGGTCTCACTGGAATAGATGAGTGCCGGAACATGAGCGGGAAGCATTAATCCTTTGCGAATCGCAGCAATATGTGACGGACGCTTGCTGCGGCTGATTTTATCCGCCTTTGTTCCGACAATGACATACGGGATATTGAGCTTCATCAGCCATTCTGAAGCATTCTTGTCATTTTTCATGGCCTCATGCCGCAGGTCAATCAGATGCACAATAAGAGCAATCATATAACGGTTCCGCAGATAGTTCGTGATGAACTCTCCCCACTCCCCGCGCTTTCCCTTTGATGTCGCCGCATACCCATATCCAGGCAGATCTACCAGATACAACTGCTCATTGATGGCAAAATAATTAATCGTCTGTGTTTTCCCCGGTTGGTCACTGGTCCGCGCCAGTGCACGCCGTGCGCATAATGAATTGATCAGGGATGATTTCCCTACATTGGAGCGTCCGACCATCACAATCTCCGGATACCCTGTGTCAGGGTATTGATTTGGTCCAACCGCACTGACAATGCATTTAGCTGAAATTATTTTCATCATTCCCCTCGTCAGGTTATCTAAAGCCCGATACTAAGTATTGTAACACGACGTGAAGGCTGCCAGGAGATAACTGCCAGATACGGCATGGGGTTCGTATTAGTAGGGCTTGTAGTACATAAGCTGGCGTGAAAATGGTTTGACTTTCCCGATGAGATCTTTCATATCTGCCCCTGGCATCGGACTGAACTTCATCGCAAACTCCACATTTTCTTCAAGCTGCTGGATGCTGTCGCATCCAATTACCACGGTTGATACCGGCTGTGAAAGGGCAAAGTGAAGAAAGGGCTCCATAGACTGAAACCACGGAATCCTGGCTGCAAAGCCCCTGAAATAGACCTTCATGCCGATTACTCCCATATCCTTTTGTCTGGCAAATGGGATAACTTCATCAGGAAAGCTCTTATAGTGCGGCTCGGCAGGATTAACCGGCATCAGGACTGTATCGAAATCGAAAAGGCTGATGCACTTTTTCAGTATCTCCGGGTCGTGGTGGCCTGTTACTCCGATGAACCGTGTGAGTCCCTTCTGCTTCGCCTCTGCAAATGCCTCAATCGCGCCTTTCGGTCCAAAAATCTCTTTAATATCATCATCTGTCCTTACATCATGCACCTGCCATAGATCAAGGTAATCGGTCTTCATATTTTTCAGGGTTTCCTGAATATGTTCGAGAGCTCCCTTCCTGTCCCGCGCATGGGATTTGCTGGTGAGAAAAATCTCTTTTCTCCTCACACGCAGAGCCATACCATAATATGACTCGCTTCCGGAGTATGCGCGTGCAGACTCGAAATAATTTACGCCGAGATCAAGCGCCCTGTTGATCAGCGCGCATGCTTCATCATCATTTCCGAATGTTCTCAGGACGCCTTCGCCGCCGAGGCCGATTAGTGTCACGTCAGCCCCGGTCTTCCCAAGTTTTCTCTTTTGTATGTCCATAGGNAAATTGTATCACAGGTGATTCATTGCGTACTATCAACCACATAGAGGGCAGATATAAGTATCTTTTCCATTTTGTCATAGATTTGCTATGCTCTTTAGGGATATCGTATCCCTTCTTTTAATTGACAACTCAACATAGTTTTGATAGCGTTAAATTCTCAGGATATTTTTAATGAACGGGATAAGGAGATGAAATGGAAAAGAAAATTTATGTTACAAATATTTCAAATGCAACAGAACAGGACATAANGGATCTCTTCTCAGATTATGGGGAAGTTCTATCAGTAAAAATAAAACAAACTAAAGGGTTTGGTTTTATTGAGATGGGGTCAGAAAATGACGCCAAAAAGGCTGTTGCAGGACTAAATGGCAAACCATTTATGGGAAAACCTCTCACTGTAGCTGAAGCAATACCACAGAAACCGAGAGCTGACTTCCATGGAAAAGGTGGTTTTGGCAAAGACAAGAGTTTCAAAAAAGCCTGGTGAAAACTATTTAGAAAAGCTTCAGAAATTTTTTTTGCTGCTCAAATAAAGCATCGGAAAATAATTGTGCCGGATAAAGGAATCGGGCCCGTGATTCTTATGAACCACAGGCCCTTTGGTTAAGTATCCGCAACTGAGGACTCAGCCTCTTTTTTTAAATTACTGTGTGGCTCTATGAAAGTCAATGGGAATCTTCAATTCAGGGAGTAGATTGATGATCAACATTTATTGTGACTAAAGTTTTATTCCCTTGAGCACTGATTTTTTCCCGCCAAAACCAGGGCGCTGCTCCACAGAAAACCCCGCAGCGATAAGCCCCCGTCGAACAGCTCCGGCAACAGTAAAGGTGGCACAGGTCCCACCGGTCACTGTTTTTTCTCCAATCGCCATAAGAAGCTCACGCCGCCACATGTCAGGGTTTTTCTTTGGTCCATGCCCATCCAGAAACCATGCGTTACAGGGAATTGTGAGTGCATGGACCATTTCGAGGGCCTCACCAATCCAGAGATTCAGGGTCAGGATGCCAAAAGGCCGGGTGAGTTGTATCTGGTGCCACCCTGGTCTGGAAATTTCGATGCGGCTGTATGACCGGACAAGGAGATCAATAAGCGGACCCGCCTCTGTTCTGAATCCTTCCAGAATGGACGCCATTCGCTCAGAAGTGACCGGATGCAGTTCAACGGAATTGTAGGTAATCGCTATATCCGTGATGCCGCAGTTGTCCAGAAAATCCATGAGTGCAATGAGCAGACGGCCTGCGCCAAAGCCTGTTTCACCTATTCTGAAGTCTTTCCTCACCAGCCCTTTGGCAGAAAGGATATCCATGATGCCGGTACCTTGAAAAAATATGTGCTTCGCTTCTTCAATTGCATTGACCACATCGAAATAGCGGTCGTCATAATGTTCGTTCACAAGATAAGGAGGAATCTGCACGTCACCCCCGCCCTTTCGGAATAGATTCCAGTAGCTCCCAGCGCTCATATGCTGCGGAGATCTCTTTATCGAGCTCCGCCATCCTCGCCTTAACTGTCGGGATCCTGCTTCCGTCCTGCCTGTAGAAGTCGGGGTCTGCAAGTGTCTCATAAAGGCCTGCCCGCTCCGCTTCCATGGACTCGATGAGCGCAGGCAGCGTTTCGATCTCCTTTTTCTCCTTGAACGTTAAAGTGCGCAGACGCACCCGCTGAGGCCGGGACTTTTCCAGCTTCTCCTTCTTTTTTACCTTCTCTGTCACTCCCGGGGATGAGAGACTGCGCTGTCGCAGCCAGTCGTCATAGCCTCCCACATATTCTGCGAGTCTTCCGTCTCCTTCAAACACTATCGTGCTAGTCACGATGTTATTAANAAACTCTCTGTCGTGGCTCACCAGGAGAACAGTGCCCTGGTATTCCATCAGCATCTCTTCCAGGAGCTCCAGGGTATCGGCATCTAAATCGTTCGTCGGTTCATCCAGTACCAACACATTCGAAGGCTTTGTAAAGAGCTTCGCCAAAAGCGCGCGGTTTCTCTCTCCGCCAGAAAGGACTTTTACCGGCGACTGCGATCTTTCAGGGTAGAAGAGGAAATCCTCAAGGTAACCGATGATGTGCCTTGACTTTCCGTTGACTGTCACGCTGTCGTATCCGTCTCCAACATTGTCTCTGACCGATTTTTCGTCGTCCAGCTGCGCGCGGTGCTGGTCGAAATAAGCGACCTGGAGGTTGGTACCAATGCGTACAGAACCGCGGAGAGGCGGAAGCGAGCCGAGCAGGATATTGAGCAGGGTCGTCTTTCCGGAGCCATTAGGGCCTATGATGCCGATCTTGTCGCCTCTCATGATGACCGTGGAGAAATCGTGGATCAAAGGTCTGCCCTCATAGCTATGCCCTATTCCTTTGGCCTCAAGAACCAGCCTGCCAGACCTTTCCGCCTCGTTCAGTTTCATCTCGGCAGACCCTGTTTCTTCACGCCTTGATAGCCGTTCCCTCCTTAACTCCTTTAACGCCCTCACCCTTCCCTCGTTGCGGGTGCGGCGGGCCCTGATCCCCTGCCGTATCCAGGCCTCCTCCTGCGCGAGTTTCTTATCAAAGAGTGCGTTGTGAGCAGCCTCTGCGTCGAGCTCGGCCTGCCTTCTCGCCAGGTAGGTTTTGTAATCTCCGGGCCAGTCGGTGACCCGCCCCCGGTCGACTTCGATTATGCGCGTTGCGAGGGTCTGGAGAAACCTGCGGTCATGAGTTATAAAGAGTATGGCGCCCCGGAATTCGAGGAGAAATTCCTCAAGCCAGCTGATCGATTCGATGTCGAGATGGTTTGTAGGCTCATCGAGAAGCAGGAGGTCCGGCTCGTTCACAAGAGCCCTCGCAAGAAAAACCCTTCTTTTGTAGCCGCCGGAAAGCCCGGACGCAGCAGCATCAGGGTCCAGCCCGAGGCGGGAAAGTATTGTCTCGACCCGCTGTTGTATCTGCCAGCCGCCTGAGGACTCGATAAGATGCTGTACCCGTTCGAGGTCCGCGAAAATGCCGGCATCGTTGCCCAAGGCGAGGCTGTGGACCAGGGAGCGATATTCGGAGAGCAGTTCGACGATGTCGCCGAGTCCTTCATAGACCACGTCGAATACCGTTCCGGCCAAGTCCTGCGGCACTTCCTGTTCAAGGGATGCGACCCGCGCGCCTCTTGCTCTTATCACCTCGCCTGAGTCAGGGAAGAGCTCACCGACTACGATCTTCATAATGGTGGATTTGCCTGCACCGTTTCTGCCGACAAGGCAGACCCGTTCCCCCCGCTCGATCTGGAGGTTAACCCCATCGAGAAGCTGGGGGCCGCCGAAGGCGATCCTCACCTCTTGCAAACTAACTAATGCCATGTTTTTAGCTTAACATTCAGTAAATTTAAATTCTCACTGTCTGACGTTTAATCGGCTTTCCAATGGTTTCGGCTCAGTCCGTTTTTCCGCAAGCTCACTAAGCCAAGTCTTTAAGGCTTTCCTTGCTTCCTTATCCACAAATGAGAAAATCCGCTGAACAGCGTCGCGAATGCGGGTTCCGGAATGTCCGTCCACCTTTACCACGTGGAAACCCAATTCNTCGTGAAGTTCGAAAAATGTGCGATAAAGAGAAGCGTTGCCTAACTGCCGATTTGTCTTTTTTGAAAGGAATCCTCCTGCCAGTAAGCGGGGTTTTCTATTAAGAAGGCCTGAAACGCACTGAGAATCGGAATATATTGTCAGGTTTCCATGTGGTCCCTGCCGATTCTCTGTGAGCGCCCATAAAACAGTCTGAAGTTCAAGCCTTGTCGATGAAGTTTCTTCGAATCTCCGCACCTTTATTCTCCCGGTTATTTGGGGTTTTGCAATAACTCCGGAAGAGGCCTCCAGGAATGAAGCAGGGATAATGACATAGGCGCCCACACCGAGCTTGAGGACGGGACTTACACTCACATCGGTGAAAAGGGCAAAATCCTTTGTTAGTACTTTCACGACCTCAAACTCCTGATCAATAATATTGTTTCCCGACAACCGATGTCTGCATACAATTAAGTTGTTACAAAAAGTCGATTTAAGTTATTGATTCTTATAGAAGTCTATATTAGCCCCAAAAGTTAAAGTTCTTACATTTTCCGGTGAAAAACAATTAAGTCGTTACATTTGCAAACAATAAAGTTCTTACTTTGATAAAAATCCTTCATACAGCATTACCGTGACACCATTTCTGCTGTCATATGTGGCAGAATACGCGGATTGTATGTAGACCGAATACTCTATCGTCAGGATGAAATGAACACAGTAGATTTTGTTTCTGCCGTTAATAGCATAAACAAACTGCTAAAGAAGAACAAACCCAATACATTCAATAGTGCCTGAACGCTTCTTCTTGACTCATATACATTACTGCTTTAATAAAATTGCTTTTAAATCTTCCGATCTATCGGAACGAATCTCATATTTGCTAAAAATTCTCTGATTTGCTTCTTTTACCCTGCTTCTATCGAGTACTATCTGATCACCATCCTCGTCTACAATAACGTGGTATTCTCCTTCATTGAACTCAATGGCCTTCACTAAATCCTCCATCGATACAATATGTTTGCCATTGACTTGAGTAATGACATTATTTTTAAAGTCGTTGTAGCTCACTGTAATTTCGTCCCCCAGGACTTGGGTCAAAACAATTACTTGCATCCGATCTTTTGATCTCCTTCCACTGTGATAATAGTTGACTAAGTGGATAGGAGCGTCTTTCTTTTCAGGCCAGCTATGAAGATAATTCAGGGTCAGTGGCTGAAATACTAATCCTCCCACAATATAATATGTTGGAGCCTTATCATACTGTGTAAACGGCACTAATACAGAAGAAGTTATCGGCATGGTTAGTCCAATATCAAAATCCATAATCGACCCGTCTCGCAGAATTTTGAGCTGAACGGAGTCGCCGATAAATTTGTTGTGTACAATGTACTCAGCATCTATCCTCTCGGCATCTCTTAAGTGAATGGTCCCGTCATTTTCAATGATCTTTCCATCAATAGAAAGAACCACATCTCCATATTTCAAAATACCTTCTATTGGGGAACCTTTAGGAATATAAGTTACTAAAACGCCTGTTTGTTTATCGTTCATGTGATATTTTGACCTTAGGCTTGGATTTTCCAAAGACTGAGAGTATACCTCCAAGCTCGGAATACCGTGATATGTGCCGTCTTCTATATCCCTTATGAAATGATTAATAACGGGTGCGGGAATCATATAGCCAATCTTTTCTCCCGAGTCATACTTCTGAAAGGCTATCCCGACTATTGCCCCATTTTTTATAACAGGTCCGCCACTGTTTCCGGCGTTTATGGCAGCGTCAATCTGGCAAGCAAGCAGATATGCTGCACTGTGTGCATAATGTTGATATTCAACTCTGGAAACTACTCCTTCGGTAATACTTAATTCATCCCCGCCTTCAGGGAAACCGTAAACAGCTACTTTGTCTTGCATCTTCGACAGGTTCCCTATTGCGATCGGCTCAGCGCCAGTAAAAAATGCGTCATCACTGACCTTTAGAACGGCGAGATCACAATCATGAGCAACAAATTCTACTTCAGCTACATATTTTTTTACTTCTCCCGCACGTTTTACCTGGACAAACCGTTGATCTGCAATAACATGTGCATTGGTTAAAATCCTTTTCCCGCTTATGATACATCCAGAGCCGGACCTCCCTTGCTGCTTTGAAATTTGCCAGGGCATATCATAATCATATTCAGTGTACACAGTGTAAATTTTAACTATCGCCTTGCTAAGGTTTTGTTGAGCGTACGATGGTTTAACCAAAATACATACTAAAACTATCATCAGCACCGCACGTAAATAAGTTTTCATGTGTTTACCTCTCACAAAAGGATTATTAGTGCCTATTATATGATGAACAGGAAAACAAATAAAGAAAACGAATTGCCTCTCATCAAAAATCTATACGAAAGAATCAGGCACTATTTCCGGGAAAACAATAGAAAGCATCTAGAAAGCATAAGGAAATCATTCTCGATGAATTTATAGCACTGACCAGTATGGCGTTGTTTTCCATGTGCATGCCGCATCTTTATAAACGCTCAAAGAGGTGCGTTGTCCAGGAAGTTGTTGAGAGGGTGACTTCCACCTACAGGCAGAGAGAATCGTGTTATACAACAATATGCGGATTCCCGCTTATAATCTTCAGTCTTGCAGGGATTCAGGAAGCAAGAAAGCGAATAAGAAAAGGGCTTGGTCATCCCAAGCCCCTGCATATTTTTAGGCGAATTATTAAGGCTTTATATAAAGCCCTTTCAATTATTAAAGAAGAAGGGGAATTTTCTAAGGACACTTAACTTTCATGCCTGTTACAATAATCCTAGGTGCAGGTGATGGGGACCTAGTTTCTACTCCTGTGAGTAAGTTTCCTTCCCCAATAGGCAGATAAATACCGGAAAGACCCCTTGAAGCACTATTGGATACCCATATGCTCCAGTTGGGATTGTTGGGATTTCCACCAACTGGGGGATCTCCAGCAAAATTAAACCATCCCGGACCGCCACCAAATAACTTAAGATAATCAGCGCAACTAGGGCCCATATTCTCACATAAATTACCCGTACCATCATCGTTAAGACAGAACTTATAGGTGACATTAACAGTCTGCCCAATCGGACTAGTTATAGTAACTGCGTAGCAAATCACTTGATCCCCTGTACAGTCAGTAGGAGCAGCAAATGCCACACTACTGATCATCGACAGGGCAACAACTAAAATTGCCAATCTCACCACTAATTTCATTTTTTATACCCCTTTTTTAAAAGATTTATTAAATTTAAGGCTTCTCAGCAATGTACAAGAAGAAGCGGGATTGCTACGGACACTTAACTTTAGTGCCATTTATAATACCGCCATGTGGTGAACCATCAAACCAGGTTATCACTCCCGTGAGTAAATTTCCTTCCCCAATAGGCTGAAAGAAACCAGAAAAACCACCTAAACTTCCATTGGCTACCCATATGGTCCAGTTGGGATTTCCACCAACTGGGGGATCTCCAGCAAAATTAAACCACCCCGTACCGCCACCAAATACCTTAAGATAATCATAGCAACCTTCACCGATAATACATAAACCGCCAGTACCATCATCGTTAAGACAGAACTTATAGGTGTCATTACTACTACTTGTTCCATTCTGCCAAGTCGCAATAATGTGATAGCAAACCACTTGATCCCCTGTACAGTTAATAGGAGTAACAGCAAATGCCACACTACTGATCATCAACAGGGCAACAACTAAAATTGCCAATCTCACCACTAATTTCATTCTTTACCCTCCTTTGTTTTTATGAAGGTTCTTTAAATATAATTATTCTGTGAAATACACAAAATCTGGACTAATTACATCATATGATGATGTTTTTGTCAACGAGATATCTATAAAAACACGAAGTGCCCTCCTATTGATTTCCATATGAAACCTTGAGTTATGAAAACACCGTAAGAAGTGCGCTGTTCAGGAAGAAGGGTTGCCCCTAAGCCACTAATGCGGTGTTGTGCATCTTTCGTCCCGAAGATAGTAGGTCAGGACATGTTCCATAACCTGATTATCCATGGAAGAGATTGAAGTTTTAGTCCAAAAAGTATTAACATTCCGGAATTTAAGATTCCAGGAGGGCAATAGGATGGCAAAATTTCTTTTCGTTCTCAGTCGTGGGATAGAAGACCCTATCCGGTCAACCAGGTGTATACAGTTTGCAAAAGTAGCCAAGGAGAGTGGACATGATGTGACCGTTTTTCTGGTCGAAGACGGAGTAATGATAGCAAAGGTCGGCATGGCAGATAATATCAAATCGCCAACAGGTGACGAACTCAAGGGTTATCTCGAATACCTGGTAAAAGAACAGGTGCCAATTCTTGTCTGTACTCCCTGTGCAAACGCCAGACATCTCGATCCGGAAGAGCTTGTCAATTCAGCCCGCCTTGATACTGCAAAAACTTTGATTGCTTTGGCTGCTGAGTCTCAGGTGTTCACTTTTTGATACGGAATTATTATTTGATATAGCATTCGTTTCTGCCTTTTAACAATTTCTGCTCGTACTCTCCAGAATGAACAGAGACACGGCATGTGGTGTTCTTTGATTGACATCTCGGTGGCAGTCTGAGCATCGTGATGTTTATTCCTATATGAATTGTTGTTCCTTATCGAAGCTCCGAGAAATGTCGACTCCAGGAAGAAAGATTTCCGGTTTGCTTCTTTCAGAAATACGCTCAAGGATTACTAAGCTAAGAGCTGTTAACTACACTGGAATGAACGCCAGACATGGCATCCTGATTAATATGAATTTTCCCCTCGGGAACTTCGTATACTATTTGTTAGGCATAAAGAAGTCGTATGAAAAATATCCGAAGAAAAGACCGGGAAATCAGCATACGAGAAGCCATTGAGATTCTCGTCTCTGCTGAATACGGAGTCTTGTCGACCGTCGACAAAGACGGCCAGCCCTATGGCGTTCCTTTGAGTTACGTATATAAAAACGACAGTATCTATTTCCATTGCGCCCTGAACGGACAAAAACTCGACAATATCACTAACAATCCAAGGGTTTCTTTTTGCGTGGTAGGCAAGACGAAGATTTTACCGGAGAAATTTGCCACTGAATATGAAAGTGCCGTAGCCTTTGGTCTTGCATCCGAGGTCTACGGAAATGAGCGATACAATGCGTTATTGTGGCTTTTGGAGAAATATAGTCCGGATTTCATCGAAGAGGGGAAGCAGTACATCGAGCTTAAAGATAAAGCCACAAAAGTCTTCAAAATTGAAATTAGTCATGTCAGTGGGAAAGCACGAAGGTAAGCAAAAAGATGGTGCCAGATCTTCAATCTTCATAATTGATTCCAAACGAGCTTAAACAAATGCGGAAGGTTAACCTCCTATATTCCGCGTGTTTGTAAGTGTCACCGAAAAAAGGTATTTTTATTTCGGGACAAAAAACAAACAGCCTTCCAGCGATTCCCAAAAGACAAAACTCCTTCCTGAAGTCAACGCACCAAGGAGTTACCATGGGGCGCTACACTTCACATAGAAATATTCTATACTGAAACTTTTCGACATTATTCATTTCCCGTTCAAACATGCCAGCCCGATTGCTTTTTTGAGCGGTCAAGACTACCTTTGGGAATGTTCAGGAACAACGTATCTCTGAAGTCAGCATGACTTTGATTCCAACAATAGAGCCATAGTTTCCCCAAAATCAACAGCACAAAAGTTGTTGCTTTTTCAGGTCAAGTGTAAAATTTCCCATAAAAATCTGTCAGAAAGCTTTACGCAATGAACTAGACAGTACTTTCATTTAATACAAACTATTTGATATCATTGAGTTATCAACAGGTAACATTTTTGCTAATAAATATGTACTCGGGTAATAACAGTATTGTTAATAAAGGGGGCCTGAATTTTTTTCTGTGAACCTGTGACTAATCTGTGACTTTCTGTATGATAAAATTCGTTTGGCTTTGGGGGGAATATATTTTGACTGGTGCAGTGAGACAGAAATTCTACGTAGGCCGGGTAGGCCGGTTGGCCGCATGAAAGGTTTGGTGACCACTATTGACATCCGACCTCAAGAGAAATAGTGCATTTGTGAGATACCCTAATAAACCTCAAGAGAGGGATTCGGTTGGAAAATGAAACTCCTCTCAATTGTTTTAGATATGCTTGCTCTATCGACTTTACTCTCCATCGGTACCTTCGTAACCCCGCAAGACGATTTGCTTCTCGGCCGATATGAAATAGGAGATTTAAAGTTTGAAAAGCTTGAGATCGGGGATAGGATTGTCTACAGCCATCAGAGGACGATCGATGGTGCTGTTGTGGAAGGCGATTTCATTCTATACCAGTTTGATAAGAAGACGTATGAGTTAATCAAAAAAAAAGTCCATTGGAGAGATGATCTGCCGAAGCACTTAAATGTGCCCATTTCAGAGGATCAGGCTAAATCTATAGTCAAGGGTCAACAGGCATCGGCAAGGCTATACATCATCTCACCGGAATCTAAGGTATTCCCGATCAATCCCTACCCAAAGCATCCCTGTTGGGTGGTAACAAGTAGAGAAAATAGAAAAATAATTGTAACAATCATCGATGCAGTGACCGGAGCGATCCTCGGACAGGGAGTCCCCCCGCCGGCGGCTGATATCTCGCCCGAGAGCAAACTTTCTGAACCATGACTAAGTCCATATAAAGGAGGAGAATGTAATGGTATGAAATGATTAGGAGTGATGACTGGCCGTATTTTCACCCATCCTTTACCATTTTGCTTAATTCAAAAGAAAAGGAGGTCACTATGAAACAGGGAATGAGATTTTGGAAGATCGGTATGGCGCTGCTTCTTGTTGCAGTTCTGGCAGGAGGCGCGGAGGCAGCCAATTTTACAAGGCTGAATCCTATAATGTATAGGGAAATTAACACCGTCTTACAACAATATTTGAGTAATAACATTAATCTTAACCAGAATGTCACCATTGGCAACATGCAGGTGTACTGGAACCAGCGCATGGTGGGCAATGCCATTAATGCCATTGTTGAAGGGGCCCACACGATCGTCCAGTTTAATCCTGAATTATCTCAGTACGAGGAGTTGCAATCCCTGCGCCCGGATGTGGTAGACGGTCTGATCCTGCCGCCAGTAATGACATCAACGGATGTTGCCAACCTCGTTAGCGGGTTTTTTCTGAAAGCAGATCTCTACATCCTTGACCCGAATTCCGCAGTTTTTCCGGTCACCAGCGACCCGACACACCCGAGCTGGGTTGTTTACAGCTCTCTTGGCCTCAATCCTGACGGGACCAAGAATCTGCTGATCAGTATCTTCGACTCCGTCAATGGGAACTTACTGGGGTACGGCACCCCCCCACCGACGTACACCGCCCTCTCTATTGACGGACCGGAATGGGGAGCCACTTCTCCTTGCAACGGTATCTGGCATGACTGGATGATGAGTGCTAAAAACGGGTACGATGCTATGGGGTACAGCACCGAGGGAATCGACGTGGCCACCTCGGCGCAGATTCAAGGCCATATCCAGAGCAGCACCACGGCCCTTTTCTACGAACTGGACCATGGGGGATCCTATAATTTCCACAATATCTGCCCCGATTCGGGGAGGATCTATGGATCTGACATAGGAGCCTGGATCAGCGGTTATACCAAGATGCCTTTCGCCTTCATCGGGAGCTGCGAAGGCCTATGCGAGAACGGCCCGGGGACGTTCTCTTATGAATTCAGAAAAAATGATACAGCTGGTACCACCGCCGTCGGGTACTGCCACATGGACTGGTCGGGATTGACGGGAGAGGACTATGACTGCACGCAATGCTGGAATAACTCAATCGCATGGCAGGACGACCTCTTCGACCGCCTGAAGAATGGGGAAACCGTCAAAGACGCCTTTGACCACGCCCTGGCCGACTACCCAATGTGTGGGAACGGCTCTACCTGCATGCGTCTCGACGGGGATCAGAACCTCAAACTCGTACCCGTTGTGATGCGGGGAAGTTTACCGACCGCCGAAGCAGGCTCAAATCAGACCGTGGAACAGACCAACGCCGCCGGCACCTCGGTCACCCTTGATGGTTCCGCATCCAGTTCTCCGAACGCCGCAACCCTGACCTATGCTTGGAGCTGGAGTGGCGGGTCGGCCACGGGAGTGAACCCGACGGCCTCATTCCCGCTGGGGACAACGGCCGTT
>JGI11641J44799_10000300_pt1 | contig 14425 bp, 11 predicted proteins | sample WetSurSiteA1Bulk_FD_44799 | JGI IMG/M metagenome (IMG submission 44799) | reverse complement strand
CATGCGGCGAAATCAGGGCGGCTACGTGACCCATCCCGAGGTTAGGAGAAGCTTCTGAAAACAGGTGATCAAGTACAATTAACAGGTCTTCATGTTTTCCCGGATAAAAAGTGCCTGCCACCGCAGGTTTTCGGTTAACCAAGGTATCTGGTTCATGTGGAACAAAGGAGGTGGTTTGCGTCTTTTCGTTTCCTTTCTTACCAGTGCTGCATTGTGTACCTGAAAAGAAAAAAAAGACTGCCAAACAAATGAGGATTCTTGTTTTCATGATCTCCCGGATATCAACAGGCAACATAAAATTACAGCAATATCCTTCAAAAGCCAAATTTTGCCGAAGCAATAATATACAGCATTATCAAGGGCCCTGGCAGAAAAGTGTGTGGAAATCGTTTATTCCATTTCTTTAAACCAGGCTATTACGATCTCGATGAAAGATACACCGGCATTCACATGACCCGGAGTTTCTATAGCAGTGAAGGTAACGTTTTCCGCCCCCCTGGCGACCATTTTGTTGAATGTTTCTTCGGAATCTGCTATTGGCAACCGGTCATCATTTATACTGTGTATGATTCTCAGTTTGCCCTTTGGAGCCCAGTCGTCGATGCAATTTTCACGGAGGGCATTGATGATGGCTGTTTCGTTGTAATTTTTCAGGTTATTTAAAAACAACGGATTAAAAAGACTGTCGATTTTACAGGTCAGGTGCATGTCTATCTGTTCCCGGTCGTATTCACCGTCAAGTAATTCAGGTATCGTGCCGGCAAAAGGCTCAGAGAAGAAATCCGATAGCGGCCGGTTCCAGTTATAGATTATATTGTATGAACTCAATAACAGGGCAATGTGACTGGGAGCAGTATAATTGTTTGTCTCAATTGCATGGTTCAGCAGATTCACCAGGTTGAAACCGCCGGCTCCAACAGCAGTGGCTTCAATTTTTATATCGGGTACCGGCTTCTCCTCGATCATTTTCAGCGTTGACAAGGCAATATAGCCACCCTGGGAATAACCGGCAAGGAATTTCTTGCCATTTGCCGGGATCTTCAATTCTCTGACCAGCTCATTGCATGCATAAACAAAATCGATCATGGCGATGGCAGAATGCTCATAGTTATGTATGGGAAACATAATGTTCCTTGAGATACCAAATCCGATCATATCCGGGATCAAAGTAAGATAACCCAGAGAACCTATGAATTCAAAACCGGTGAAGTTGTCGGGTAAGTCAAATGAAGACGGAGCATCACGGTCAGCAAAGGTCAATCCGTTCCCAACAATCATGGTGGGTATGGAATCACTGGTTCTCAAAGGGTAGGAGATAATGCCCGAAGCCAGGATGGATTGACCCTTGTATGTTGTCCGGTATACCAGCTTGTAAAGTTTTATGGAGTGATCCATGTAATCACTCAATTGGGGATATCCCGCCAATTCAAGCATTATCTTGATTGAACTAACTGAAACCACGCCCAGGCTGGTATACTCCACAAGGTATGTACCGGGCACATCAGGCATTACAACCGTAACCGGTGGCTTAACAGGTTCCTCCTCCTTCTCACAGGCAATGATAACATAGCAGGCAACAAAGAGGTAAATTAAGAACCTGATCCTTTTGCAGGTGCGGGGGTGTTGATGTTTTTTCGTCAGATCTTTTCGCATGAATAAAGGTTACGGAAAAGGATGCAGAGTCATTCCACACAGCAAATATAACGAAGATTAACAGATTCCGGCACAAGAAAAAACACCTGTATCCTGATCATCAGGTCAATTTTTCATACTTTTATCAACAATTTTTAATAATTCTTGATTGATTTGGAACATGAAGGCAGGATCGTTACTATGTATACCGGCCGTTGTCAGTGATACACTGCTGCCTGCAGCATACCGGCAGAAGACTGATTACTATGCTGCGTGGAAATTTATCCGGGTAATATTGTAGCCTTGTCAAACTTAAAGTCAAATGAAATTCTCTGAGCTAAAACTTGATGATCGATTATTGGAAGCCATATCTTACATGGGCATTGATACGGCCACACCAATCCAGGAAAGGGTCATTCCCCATATTCTCGAAAACAGGGATCTGATTGCCTGTGCACAAACAGGTACCGGAAAAACCGCAGCCTATGTTTTGCCCATTCTCAATAAGCTGGCGGGTAAAAAGGAAACCAGTGCAGATACCCTGATCATTGTACCAACCAGAGAATTGGCCATTCAAATCGAACAACAAATTCAGGGGTTTTCCTATTTTATTACAGCAGGATCGATTGCAATTTACGGAGGCGGTGATGGAATTGATTGGGTATCACAGAAAAACGCCATGATGAACGGCACCGATATCATTATTGCCACTCCCGGTAAACTATTGTCTCATTTAAAAACCGGAGATATTGAATTTGAGAGTATCAAACATCTGGTTCTGGATGAAGCCGACAGAATGCTGGATATGGGATTTATCGACGATATTCAGGCTATCATTTCTTATCTGCCGAAGAAACATCAGACTTTAATGTTCAGTGCTACAATGCCAAACAGTATCCGTCAGTTGGCCCAGAAAATCCTCAGGAATCCTGTAGAGATATCCTTATCCATTTCTAAACCTGTAGAAAATGTGGATCAAAAAGCCTATCTGGTCTTTGATGAACAGAAAACAAACATCCTGAGGCATATCCTGGCTGACCGCAAAAGCTATGACAGTATCCTGATTTTTACATCCAGGAAAAGCAAGGTATCTGAGATTGTTTCTTCACTTGGCCGATTTGGTTTCACGTCACAGGGAATCTCTTCCAATCTGGAACAGAATAAAAGGGAGGAAGTCTTAAACGGTTTCAGAGCAAAGCGAATACGAATTTTGGTGGCCACAGATGTTATGAGTCGGGGCATTGACGTTAAAGAAATTAACCTGGTAATCAATTTTGACGTACCGCATGATGCTGAGGACTATGTTCACCGGATTGGCAGAACGGCACGTGTTAATGCAAAAGGGGAAGCGATTACGCTTGTCACCCAGAAGGAAATCAGAAAGCTGAAAAAGATCGAAAAACTAATAGAAGCTGTTATTCCAAAACTTCAACCACCCGTCGACCTGGGTCCTTCACCGAAATGGGACAATGGGAACCCTGAATCAAATCATAATAGGAGATCATACAGGAGAAAGGGTTCTAAAAGGAATAAAACAAAAACCGGATCCTGATTTCGCTGCCTTTCTCATCAATACACCGAGATATCACCACCAGCACGATGATGTTTCCTCAGGACATGATCGCGTATTAATGTTTAACGTGCCGGAATATCACTCAAAAACCGATTCCAGATTCTGATACATAGTGTGCATGTGCTGAACAGCTTCATCTTTCTTCAAAGGATCAGTACCGTTAAGTGCATATTTTAGCGCAACTGTTGCATCATACAATTCTTTTGAGGCAGGTTCAAATTTGGCAAAGTTCTCACCGAGACGTTTCTTTAGCTTGTCGGGAGGATACTGTGCAATCGCACCGGCTTTCTCAACAAGGTTATCCATCATTTTTGCGATCTCGTCGTACTGCTTATCCGGATAAAGTTTGTGATAAATGATATACAGGGTCTGATGATAATCGTCAATTTCCTTCAGTACTGGCCTTATGACCCTGATCATCATTTCATACTGGAAATGGAGCTTCTCTGCAGCAACAAGCATTGCTTCATCATCATTGCCCTCAGCTGCTTTATAATAGTTTTCAGCAGCGGTATTAAATTCCTTGAGCTGACCTTTCCAATCCGCTTCCTTGTCTTTCAAAATTCCAGGTAATACAGCATTGTTTATGGCCTCCATCGATACTTTTATTTGTGGCACATATTCCCTTAATGTCTTGATGTCTTTGGCTGGATATGCATTATGCCACATTGGATATATAATATCATGAAAATCTGTCAGTTCTGGAACACGGGAAGTGATTTCTGTGGAATCGATCTTAACCTGTGCAAATGACATTTCTGCAGCAAATACGAAAAAAAACAAGCATGAAAACACAACAAACTTTTTCATAAACATTATTTTTAGCGTTATGGTATGAAGAAAGAGATTCGGTACATAGATTTTCCTGTGCTTTTGCAATTGCGGTCATTTGTATTAAACCTGAAAAAAATTCCCGGGAAATTATAAAAATTGTAGCTAATAAACAATGAATAACATCCGATGTGTGTACTGTAAGGTTTTCACGATCATGCCAAAAATCTAGTTATAATCATTTAATCTTCATGATCTTGAATGTTTTAATTTCTTTTTGATCGGTGATGACTTTCAGGTAATAAACAGCAGGCATCAGGTTTACTATCGCAATGGTGGTTTCCTTTCCGGTTATCTTGTTTTTTTCCAGTACTTTCCCGTTGGCATTGTAAAGCATATATGTCACATTCTCCAGGTCAATGTTTTTTACTACCAGCAAAAGGATATCCTCTGCCGGGTTTGGGAAAGCCGTGCAGATAAGGTCAATATCATTTCCTTCCGTTAAGTCGGTATAAATGAAGATTTCATAAGGTTGCTGCACTCCCTGTGATAGTCTGCCTTCGGTCGCCATGTAGTTATCATAGGCAACCTGTCCGATTGTGTAGCTGACCGAGCCTCCTGTCCCGCCGGCCTCTCCGCCTGCCGTGGATAGAGCTTGCTGCGCAAAGCATACCGTACTCGAGCAAGCGATTAATAGCATAAATCCAGTTTTCTTTTTCATGCCTTCAGGAGTAACGTTTTGAAACAATATAGTATGCTGGAAGGTTGAATTTACAAAAACCCTGGCCTAAAATCAAGAAGACCAGGTGCTTTTTGACCAATGGATTTTCGTAAGTTAGAGTTTGATCTGGTGAGCAGTTTTAAGGTTACCCAGGGCAGTTCGGGTCCATTCTGGGCGCATCCCGTAATCCATAACGGAATTCTTTATATCTGGCATAACAATGCATTGATGGCTTACGATATAAAGGCAAAATAGGTTAATTTAGACTATCAACACGTAATAAGAAAAAAAATGAAACAGTATGCTGTAATCTTAGCTTTGGTTTATTGGATGCTTTCTTTGGTTGATCTCCATGCACAGGACTGGCCTCAGTATCTCGGCCCCAACCGGAACAGCGTCAGGAATATTACAATCTGGTTCGACAGCCGTTTACTGATAACACTCGATATAGAACCTCCCGAACGGATTTTTGTCAGCAAGAACAAAGCTGCTGAGTTTAAGGCATGGATGGTGAGTGAAAATTAACGTACCTCACATCATACGGCTGTTCCTATCATGATCTTGCCAGCCTGAAGCCTGCTTTCTGAAGTTACTTTATAATAATACACTCCGGCTTTCAGTTCTTTAACTGACAGTTGCTCCTTATCTGAGATTTCGGTGGCAATCATCAGATTTCCGATTAAGTCAAATAATTTGAATGTTGAAGCCAGTGAACTCCCTGTTTCGATCACAATATACTGATCAGCAGGATTCGGATAGACTTTCAATTCCATGTTGGGTCTGCATTAAAAAGTGCCGGAAAATAGGCCATTTGTTGAATTAATTAGTTGATCCTTATTAACTTGGTTTTTTTAAAATTTCATGCGAAAGTTTTCTACCCGAACCAAAATTATAGTCCGAAAATAACATCCAAAAATTAAGTCAAAAATTTCTTGTTTCTTGAACCTCATCCACTTTATCAAATTGTATGGTGCAACAGTATTAACTTGATCACCAGAGACGATCTTTAAGTAGTTCCTCCGCATCATGTGATCTAATTTCATGTGGGACATCATTGTTTCTATAGCACATGGGATCTACATCTTGCCTCAAGCTGTTTTTTCAGGTAGTAGCTTTCTTTCTTGAGTATCTTTGGCATTGCAACATCAATGTAACCGATCTTTCCCTTAATCCTGTATCCTCTGTTAATAATGGCTTTCTTTATCTTTCCCTTTGTAAGTTCCTTTACCTGCATTAAGTGCGGATTTAGAGTGTGTTCATCGTAAACATTCCCATCTACAGCCATGGCTCAAACTATGATCCCGGATTTTCTCGTATTGGCAAATGAACTTTTGTTCCCAAATTCATCGGGCTTGTGTTCTTTTCCTTTCGCAACACACAATACTTCTGGCTCATGAATACTGTATATCTTGATCTTATCCTCTCTTTTTTGTGTCAGCACCCTATAAAGTACATTGAACGTATCCATGTAAGCCTGTTTTGGTATGGGATTTAGCTGGTTTACCAAATCACGATAAATCTTTATGACTATCCGTTGAAGCTTCTGCTGCGCTTTATCTTGTTTCTTAATGTTCTTAGGTCTTTTAGCAAATCGCTATTGGTGTTTTAAAAGGTTGATTTCCCTGTCGTATGTCCTTTTCAACCGTATTCCTTCCTCTCTGGCGATATGCTTACAGTACTCTATCGACCGCTCATAAAGCTTACGAACCATAGGGAAGGTAATATTTTTCCAGGACTATGGTGGCAACCAGAATCACCTTTGCTTCCCTGCGGATTACTTCCTCACCAAATAAATCAATGCTTTACTTAAAGATCTTCTTCATTCCGGCTTCTCCGATTAGTCAATCAAAAATTGCCAAAATCACTCTTTTTCAAAGAACGTGAATTATTAACAATCAATATGTTAAATGTTAATAAAGGTCAACTATTTAATATCCACTGAGTATTGTTAAATTGCTATTACCCTGTAATGTTGGATTTTGTTCTACATTATGCAATTTTCTTGCAAAATAAGGTACTCCATCAACATTATCAGAAATATATTCAAACAACTCCTGAAATGTTAGTGAGTTATCTTTGTTTTTATCGGATCTTTTTATATCCTGTAATCCTTTCAGAAAAAAATAGGTAAACATACCATGATGCATCTCATTATACCATGATGAAACCTGATTGGCTTTTGAAGATGAAAGCATAACTCCATTTTCGATTTTATAAATCGGCTCTGAAACCTCGGGAACAATTGGACTAATATTATCTAGAATATTAGCACCTGAGAAACAGGCCTCTATTATCAAGGTGACACTTTTTGACTCTAATTTAGAAAGATTGTCAATTAGCAGTTCTTGAGAATAACCTGTAAGTTCAACGTACAAAGGATCACATTCTACAGGAACGAAATATCCCTTTTTATCACGTAATCCAGGCGCACCATGTCCTGAATAATAAATAAAGATATCAGATTTTCCAGGAATAATACTATTATGTAATCTTGCTCTATAATCGTTTTGAGTACCGAACATCTCCTCAAAATAACCTTTAGTGGCATTTTCTTTGTAGAAAATATTACCTTCTTTATATCCAAGAACATTAATTAAATATTGTCTGACGATTTGAGCATCCCTACTAGCATATTTCACACCTGTAGTTTTTTCATATACACTATTACCAATGATTACTGCAAATGCATCTGGTTTAGTTAGTCCTGTTCTTGGTATGTTGTTATCCACCAAAACTTCTTTATCTAGTTTAGTATTAATATTCTGTTCAACAACATTGGATTTGAATTCACCAATGTTTATGGTTACCGGATCATATTCAACCTCAATAGTGTTTTTTCCAAAAGTAAAATTGTCCTGATTGTTATATCTGTATGTTTTATTGTTTAAGGGATTGTATATGCTTAAACTAAGCAATGCAAATCCTTGGTCAGTTAATGTATAATTTAAATTTGAAAATGAAATAGAATGGATACTTTTCTCAAAGGAAGTTGCCTCACCAAATTTATTTGGGACCTTTATGTAGATTGGCGGTAATCCGATAAAACCGATTTTATATATTTCATTGTTTGGATCATATTCGTATGTGTCAATGCCTAAATGAACAATAGTTGAAGCAATTTCATTAATTCTATTGTTCGTTAGTTCGTTTATTTTGTTCTGTCGCGAAATTGCAGTTACACGTTTTGTATAATCATCGACGGACTCAAATTTTCCCTGTAATTGCCATGTATTAATTTCTTTATTAACATAGTTTTCTATATCCGCTCTTATCTTATTAACATCAATGAAGGAAACATTTAATGATGTTGTCTGACCTTGCGTTTTTAAGCTTAATATAAAAGCACAGATAATATATATAAATGATTTCATCACAATTAGTTTTTAAAATTGAAGACAAATTCCTGTTTGAATTATACTAAGATCACTAGAAGGATGAAGAGCAACCTTTAATGGTAAAAGAAAAGTTAACTTTTTAAAATCTAATAATTTAAAATCTAACCCAAAGAAGGCGCTAAAGTTAGTTTCATTATATTCTTCATTATCGACTGTCCTATTTATAATAGTTGGGCCAACACTTGAATATATTGAAAAAATTCTCTTGTTTGATTGCCAGCCCATTCCAATTGCAAATGCAATTCCATGTTCAGAAGATTCTCCTGTTTCATCAGTGAATGAAGAAAAATTTATTGGGAAAACTATGCTTCCATTACCATTTTTAAGAGGTTTATATAGTTTCACTTCAAAAGAGTTATTACTAAAGTTTTCATCAGGCCCATAATCATTTCCGATAGTGATCCAAGTGGTATAGGTTAATGAAAATGACAATTTAGGCAAAATAGGTTTTGGAGAAATGTAAAAAATTACATTTCCTATGAGTCCTAGAGCGCTATCCAAAACATTCCATTTAATCACCTTATTCTTGCCTACTAAAATATCTGGCCCTATATCACCGTCTGCATTATCAACCTTATTGAAATTTCGTCCATCAAATGAATAGTATAGTTCAACAATGAATTTGCAGCCTTTAACTCTCTTGTATTGATCTACGTAACCTTTCGCTGAGGGATTTATTAGGTCATAATTAATAATAATCTCGTTATCAATTAGTGATGAAGTAATATTTTCAACATACTCTTTGCCTTGCATTTCATTCAAAGTAAAGGACTGCCCATAATTATTAGAAGATAAAAAAAGTACAGCTATAATGATTAAAAAATAGTTTAACTTATTCATAATAAAATATTTAGATATCTTTTAAAATATTAATTATTTCTTTCTGATGTATTGTCTTTATAAGTCTTCATAATTCCAAAAAGCATTAAAATTTTTTCATCATATTTCTGCTTTTCTTTAATCTCAAACTAGACAAGAAGGTCCTATTAAAAGTAGAATTGTAAGATTAAGGAACTCATCCTCTGAACTTTCTAATTCACTAGTTAAGTTATTATTGAATTCATTCATAAAAATATAAATATGAGATTATAAGATCACCGAGAAAAGCTATTATTAAGGGCAATACGTGTTAATTAATAACTAAATACAAATTGTAAAGAAAAAATCTTAAGCGTTAAAATACAAGCTATTGACTTGGATTGTGCTTAAGATTTATTGTATGAATTTTAACAGCTCTTTGATCTGGCGGTATACTATAGATCCATCGGAAAACTTGATTTTTTGTTTTCAGTTCATTTGCCGGTATATTCATTTTTAAAAACACAAATACAAGTGTATTAATTTCATCTTTGATTTTATTTTCCATATAAATTGAATATCCACCTCTATATGCTTTCTGAATAGGGAAAAGAATTGATTTATTAGCTAGAAAAAAATTATCCTTATCATCACTTATATATGGATTGCTCAGATTTTCGTATGGATAAAGGATTACTGCACTACTTTCATTAAGTGAAAAAATCCTTAAATAGCCATTATGAAAAGGGGTAAAGCTGAATGAGACCTTTTCATTTTCATAATATATCTCTTTTAATCCTTCAATTTCAAAAACAAAAACAGGATCACTTTTTGTGTTGTATTTATAAACAGTTGAAGCAATTTCTACATCAATAATCATGTTATCGTATTGATCCCATGATCTTTTCTCGCTAAGAATAGAATCAACTACTATTGCTCCATTAATTTCAGCAGTTGAAATCTCATTATACATCTGATAATATTCAATACTACTTTGTAAGGTATGTAATGAACTAGTAAAGCTAATTTGCTCAGCAATACCTGCTTTCTTTAGTGCATTTAACTTTGCATCCTCAATGGCTTTGCTTTTGGCTTCTTCTGGTGTTAAATCTCGAGTAATGCTTGTTCCATATGAAAATACATTCACAAAATCCTGCGAATAGGTCAAGGAATTGATTAAAACTATTATTGAATAAAAAAAAGAAACTAGAACTGAGCGCATTTATTGAATCTGTTGAGTCTTATCAAACTTCTCCATTTCTTCATTGAAGATTTTCATAAACTGCTGCTTATCAAAATCCAGTTGAAGTTTTTCATCTGAAGAGATTGTTTTATCTAGCTTATTTTGTATATTTTCTTTAGGTGTTTCAATAGCAATCCAATAAGTATATGCATTATCGGGTTCCTTAAATACTTTTTCACCTATAATTTTCACATCATTAATTTCTTGCACTACGACACTTCGTGCATCTTCTTCAAATTTGTTGGCAAATTCTTGCTTATCTGAAATTGTCCGCTGATTAGTATACTGGTCAGTAACTACTTTAATAAGGATATTTATTGATCCAGCCAATTCTGATTTTGCATTTTGTAGAGCGATTTTTTTAGCTGTAGAAAGATCAGGACTTTTGCCTGACTGCTTGGCTCTGAAATAGTCCTTATCGGATTGATATTCCTTTCCGGTGAATGGAACTTCAATAGCGGTCGAATCATTAACTTTAGAAATATCTTTTATGCTTTTGCATGCGAAAAGCAAAGAAAAAATGATAATAGTAATTAGAAGTGTCTTTGGTTTCATGTGTGAAGATTTAGGGTTAATACTATGTTACTAAATTTAAACAAAAAAAACATATCGAAGGGAAATAATTGATAAATTGAGATTACTGTGTATCTTCTCACTCTCATGCTATCATATATTATTCTATTCTAAAATAAAAAAGGGAGCTGTGGTTACAGTTCCCTACTAATCCAAGACCTAATAAGATGCAGATTTTACTTGTAAAGTAACATAAATGGATAGGATTATGCCAAATGAACTATGAAGAATCTCAGGTTAAGTATTAATTCCTCTTCTGTATTCATAAATAAACTAGGCGCTATTAATACTCCCATGGATAATAAACTACAGTTAATTTCGGTCTACGCTCAACTGTTGGACAGTGACTCCCGTAAATACTACATTCGACATCGGTATAAAAATATGGATGGCTAGGACTATCAACAACAATCGAAAGGCCATAATTATTCCCAAGATCTACCCATTCCTGCGTATCTAGAGTAATATCCCAAGTAAATGGTATTACGAGAGTGCCATTTGTATATGTTTTTGATTCAATAAATTCTCCAATAGGAGCATTTTTAACAGTAATAGTCGATTCTTGCCACGGATTTCCAATTCTATATAGTGAAAGAATATATGAATCTGTCATATGATTTAATCCGTTTCCATATAACTCAAGGGTTGCTGATTGAATATACGATTTCCCAGGAATTTGAAAAAGAGGGAATTCCAAATACAATTGTGATATATGATTTGCACATTCATCCCATAGCTCTCTTTCTATTAGGTAGAAATTGTAATTTATGAATGAGTATTCAACTTTTATACAAGATTCCGTTTTGCTCCCTATTAAGGCGTCTTTACCGTCACCTTGACCAGGCTGAATTACTATTATTTTCTTATTGAGGAAGTTAACCGCTCGGTCAACTTCCAGATTCCTATTTTCAAGCTCTTCAACATTATTAGCATATTCCTCTAAACCTCTTGCACCTATTGAGCTAAGGCAGCTTGGACTCCCAATAGTACATTCAATGGAGGTTTTAGTAAAACTATAAGTATCATAAAAATCAGTGAATCCGTTACTTATCCCGGCATCCTCAGAAAAATTGTTCGCCATACTAAAAAAGTAATTTCCACAAGTCCAACCTGCGATAAGATCCAAGGGAATTACTAACCCTCCGGTTGTAAGAGCTGCTGCCCCTGAAACAACACATGGGATTGCCGCAACTATTCTTGAGGTTGCTCTAATAAAACCAGCTTTTGTTTGAGTTGATTTTAAAGAAGAAAAAGCAGAAGGCCAAATATAATTAATTTCAACCTCAATTATTCTTTGTATTTCTCCAAAAGGGGAAATTACGCTTAGATCAACTTTGTTTCCATTGAAGTTCCTAAATACAAAGATCCAATTATTTGTAATTACTTTATCAGGTAGTCCATTAGCATCAAAGAAAATTCCATAATCAATGTTATTTTCCAAGTTATAGTAGAGTACAAACTTGGGCATAGATCTTTCTTCATCAATGAAAAAATACTCATCTTTCCCCACAACCCAATAGTTCCAACTTGATTCTGTACTAATATCAGCCACAGCAACATCGGGAAGATCTGGTTTGGTTGAAACAAAAGCAAAGGTGACTAGAATTGAATTATTTGGAACTACACTTACTCCTCTTGAGCCTAAAAAAACAGAGGATTCATACACACTCAATGTATAATTTCCGACTTGGATACCATTAAAACTGTATAAACCGTTGGCATCAGTTGTTGTACTCGCTATAGTAATGTTTCCATCAGATAAAATTATGGTCAAATTTGGGTATGGATCATTTGTCCCTTCGATATAGACAAATCCTTGTATACCTCCATAACCTAATGGCTCGTCTTTTTCCTTAGAGTCCGTGCAAGAAAACAATGTAACTAGCGCACAAAAGACAGTAATTATATTTTTTTTCATTACAGTAATATTAAGAGGTGGTCAATTCTAAGAACTAAAAAGTCATTTCTTAGTACTGAAAACAGATTTAGGCTATTAGTATAAATAAATATAGCAAATTTTCCAATGGGATTAAAATTTAAAAAGAACGGTTACTGTTGAATAAACTTAGAAAATGAGACAGGATGCCCTTATACACTCTGCCTATTAGTAATCGAGGTTCCTGATAACTAATTTACCAAGTCCATTGCTTATTATTGTGAATGGGGAAAAAGCAACCCTAATTGAAAAAAAATATTACATTTTGCATATAATTTAATGGATAGTATTAACTATTAGTATCTCACCTAAATATGACAATTATACTTGCACATACTTAACTAAATACTATAAGAAATTTATTCAAAATGATGGAGGAGACTTGTTGCCTTGAAAACAAAAAATGGGAAATAGGTTGATGTAAATTTTGTGTTTAAAACAGAGTGAGAAAAAATCGTTCAAATCATTTATATACAAGTCATTGTAAAACATTATAGTAATCCAGCTGTTTGGTTCGCTGGCGCTCATGATCCCTTCGGGCGGTCCTGCAATAAAAGAAATGATGTCGCTGCAAAGTCGCTTATTATTTTTAATGAGTATCGGTAAAGAGTAATAATCATTATTTTATATCATTTTTTTCAGGTTTACTATTGGATCAGGGGCTTTGCCCCGAAACCCACTAATGCTGCAGTCTTGATACAAAGAACGAAGCAAGAAAAATCAAGACAACACAACTGCCATTTCGCTGGCACTTGATTTGATTTCAGTAGCACACAATAATTCAAGCTTAACTTCGATCCTGGCTTTGCATCATGCATTAAACAAGCTCAACCACAACGTGAGCGGAGCGAAAAAACAAAAACCAAATTCAGACGGTTTGATGTTCAAACGAAGGCGATAGCCGGAGTGCGTTCAAACCGTCAGTCTTCTTTGGTTACTTTCTGTGACGACAGAAAGTGACTGGAAAAAGAAGTAAACAAACACATATATGTAGTATCTATGTTTATGTATGATTCACGATATTCATTCTATTTTTTAATGTAATCCAGCTGGATTAGTTCGCTGGAGCTCCTGATCCCTTTTGGGGCGATCCAACAATAAAAAAGATGCAGCACAAAGCTGCTTTCATATCTTATTTCCAGGCCGCCTTTTAAGCCTGGCAGCTTGAGGTGCCCCGAAAATAAGAAATGCCCCCTTCGGGGGCATCTTTTTTATTGTGATCCAGCTGGGATTAGCTCACTGCCGCGAGGCCATGCCCTGCAGGCGGTTCGTGATCCCAGCTGGTTTACAACATATAAAAAGGCCGCCATAGGCGGCCATCATCATTTGTGATCCAGCTGGGATTCGAACCCAGGACCCCATCCTTAAAAGGGATGTGCTCTACCTGCTGAGCTACTGGATCGGTTATAAAGAGGCTCTTTTTAAAGAGTTGCAAATATAGTATCTAATTCTTAACCTAAAAATAAATTTTACCAGAATTTTCCCATAACGGATAAAAATCAACTGGGTTCTTTGTTTTACTGTCAATAATGGAACATTACGAACGTTATATCGTAAAAGCACAAAAACTAACTGTAATTCTTGAGCGATATGAGAAAGACTTATAAAACAAAATTATTGCTTTTCGCAACGGTGTTACTATTTGGCCATGCCAGCCTGTTTGCACAGATAGAATTAATCGGCAGCATGATGGCTGCCGGTCCCGAAGACGCACAGACCTTGCTCCAGCCATATATTACACCGGCTGCTAATGCGTTCGGGGCTGCCCTGGGCAGTGGCTGGT
>JGI11641J44799_10000297_pt1 | contig 14552 bp, 9 predicted proteins | sample WetSurSiteA1Bulk_FD_44799 | JGI IMG/M metagenome (IMG submission 44799) | reverse complement strand
AGTTGTCGGAATATTTTACACTCGATCTGAAAAAGCGACAACTTTTCTTCTGTTGATTATCGGGTGAATTATTCCGATTTTTCTTGGATTAAAGTCATGCGGAGTTCAGGAAGATATCTTTTTTAGCCCTCATATTTCTTTTTGTGACCTTCACCCCATACAACGCATAGCCATTTTGTTACCTGCACCTGCAATGCTTTAAAAAAGGAAAGACCCAAAAATTCCACAATTCTTCATCAAAGACACAAAGTTGCTACTCTGATTGATATGAGTCGTTCAAATGATAATCAATGTTATTGATAGTTTTTTTAGGGAAAAATAGATATTAATCTGATCATTGAGTAATATACTGTCTTCATTTTTTCCCCTTTTGCAACCTCTGTCTGTCAGATCATACGCTATCATTTAAGGTTTTAGCGCCCCATTTTTGCTGTTCCTGCAACAGGATCTGACATCCCGCTATCATTATCAAGGATATTGTAAGCTGCTATGCGATAGTAATAGGTCGCGCCCTGACTAATATCTTCATCGTCTTTGAAACTGATGGTATCTCTGCCCCGTACGCTCCCGACCCTTTTGTATGTCCCGTTGGCCTGAGAACTTCTGAAAATCCTGTATCCTTTCACTTCAGGCTCAGTATTGGGATACCACTTAAGTTTTATTGCATCACCAGAAACCCCTTCGGCAGTCAGCCCCTTCGGCGCAGATACAACTTTTCTGATCCTGTCGCTCTCCTGAAAAGGGCTAAAGTCATCGTCAACCTTTGCAGATGAAGTCTTGGGCATAAGTTCCATTACCTCAATCGTTCCAATTAATATCTCTTCAATCTGGAGAAGATCACTTGTTTTAGGGTCCTTGAGATTCTTTCCGGTTCTGAACACAACGTATTTGTCTCCTTTTCGTACACCATCTTCAACTCCGATGGATAAGGTAAGCCTTTTTATGTCACCGTCATTGTCTCTCAGAATAGTGAGGATATATCCTTCCGTATAAGGTTCTACACTCGTCACATTCACCGTGAATGGGGAATCCTTGCTCCCCTCTGTGGAACAATTATTCTGCAGATCACACGCTGAGATGTAGTATTTCATGGAAGTATTTTTCATAAGCGTATCAGGAATGAGCGCCTCAAATACGCCTTTTGTCTTTTCCTGCATTTTTATTCTGTTTGCATACCTCCATTCTCCGAAAGTAAAAATAAAGTATACCTCCCCGACTTCTTTATTGTCGCTCACCCGCACTTTCACATAATTCTTATTTTCCATTCCTACTTTTTCAAGAGGAACAAAGGTAATGGTCGGCGGCTGAGTGTCTTTCTCTATGAGTGTTTCCTTAATCTGTGCAATTTTTTCTCCCTGAATACTTACTGTGAGAGTCTTTGATATATATCCTTTTTTTTCTAACTGAACAAGATATTCCTTGACCCCGAGCCCGCTTAGTTGTAGAGGGGTCAACCCGGCATTTTTACCGTCTATCACAACATCAGCGCCAAGAGGGTCTGTTTGAACGGAAAGCCCGCCGGTAACAGGCAATAGCTTATATGTCTTTTCCATAAATACCTGGTTAGCCTCAAGCCTTTCCTGCATTGCCTGGTACCCATTTTTTTCAATCTTGACCAAATGCGCCCCCCCTGCAACATCCTTCATCAAAAGGGGTGTTATGCCCTTATGCATCCCGTCAAGATACACATCAGCGTTTTCCGGATCAGAGAAAATTCCGATCGAGCATGTTGGCGGCGCCAGGGTGACATGTAATGTCTCTTTTTCGTTTTCCTTAACAATAACCTTTTTCTGTGATTCCTTATAGCCCTCCTTTGACACAACAATGGTATATTCGCCTGAAGGGACTTGTTTTGTAAACGGCGTAATCCCGCCTTCCCGGTTATCAATTGAAACCCTTGCTGCTGATGGGTCGGAGGTTATAGACAAAAAACCTAAATTCTGAAAATCAGCCACAAGTTTTGCCCCCTTGCCGGCTTCAAGAATAACGTCCTTGACAGCTTTCTGATTCCCTATGACAACTTTCACAGCATACTCTCCCGGCAAGAGATTACGAATGTGGAGAGGTGTAACACCTTTCTTATTGTTATTCAAAAATATCTCTGCTCCGGTCACATTTGATTCTATAGTGAGGCTTGAAAGAATCCTTTCAGCAACTTCATTATAAAGAGAAATCACCTTAGGAGAAAACAGCTCAGTATCAAGGCTTTTTCCCGGTGCAGCAAGCACCGCATCTTTGAAGACTTCCTTAGCAAGACTTTCCTTCCCGGTTCCAAGGTATGAAAGCCCGAGATAGAAGTTTGCCTGAAAGAGGCCCTGATTTCTTTCCTGACCCTCCGGCATTTCCCTGAGCTGTTGAATAACCGGTTTGAGGCCCTTTATAGCTTTATGAAAATCACCTTTTTCATATTGAGCAATACCTTCTGCTAAGGTATCGAAAACATCTTCAGCATAGACAGGGAGAGAGCAATAAAAAATAATTGCGATGAAAAGTGCTGCATGAGCAAAAATTATCTGCAGTCTTTGGGAATGCATTATTGGTCCTTCCTCTGCATCTTAACGCTTATTAGTTCGCTTCCGCCTGTTTTAATATCAATGGCTTTAATGACATCTGTATAACCTTCCCTGCTGATTTTAATTTCATGTGCCCGTGCAGGAATATCCTGGATCGTAATCGGTGTCTGGCCTTTAAGCACACCGTCGAGATACACATTGCCCCATGGTACTGCATTTACAATAATTTTTCCAGAGCCTTCGAACTTGTGCGAAATACTTGATGTTTTCCCACCTCCGACAGTAACCTTAGTCGTCCATACGTCATAATTCGGGTTTTCAAGCCTCACACGATAATCACCAGCCTTCAAGGTCTGAATAGTCTTCGGTGTTGTTCCATAATGTTTTTCGTTAATATAGATTTCTGCCCATGGTATTGCATTGATTGTCAGACTGCCCTTTACTGCTTCCTGGGGAGCTTTTGTTGTTTTCTCATCTTTACTTTCCAGTGCATGTTCTTTTTGATCTTGCTGTCCGGTATGTGCAAACTGGGCCTGCGATAATGGAGCATGCTGCTCAGTGGCTCCCGGGACCTGTTTTTTCTGGTCCACCATATTGGAAATTTGCTCCATAGGAATCAATGAAAACATTGTTTTTTCACCTATTATTTTTGGCCACATAATAAAAATACCAACGAGTACAAATATTATAGCTGCTCCAAGGAGGACATATGAAAATGATTTTTTCCCCGGCTGAGATTTTCTCTCCAATTGAACCCGTGGTTTGCTTTCTTTTAATTCCTTTGGTATTGAAACAACCTTGTTTTCATAATTAATACTTCTTGTTGCATCTTCTGCTGCGGTCTTGTTTTCAACTTCTATTTCATCTCTGAACATATCATTCATCAACTTCTTAAGAACAATACCAGTGGCTCCTGATGATAATTCTAACAACACACTTCCCAGGTATCTCTCCATATCCGAAGCATCCTGGTAGCGGGATTTCACATCCTTAGAAAGCGCTTTCATGATAATCGATTCAAGTTCAGACGGAATAACAGCAACAAGGGCAGGAGAGAACGGCTCAGCTTTGGCTTCCCTGACCATTTCGAGTGTTTTGATTTCTGTTGATCCCTTGAAAAGTCTTTTGCCTGTTATCATCTCATACATAACTATCCCGAGAGAAAAAATGTCAGATCTGTGGTCGATTGGATTTCCCCACGCCTGTTCAGGAGACATGTAAGCAAGTTTGCCCTTAATTGTACCGGTCTTTGTGTGTGACTGGGTTTCTGCCTTTGCAATCCCGAAATCAACAACCTTCACCTCGCCCTCATAGGATACAAGAATGTTTTGAGGGCTTACGTCCCTGTGGATAATATTAAGGTTTCTCCCCATGCTGTCTTTTTGCCTGTGGGCATAACTCAGGGCAGAAGAAACCTCTTTTGCTATAAACACTGCAAGAGCTACAGGTAATTTAATATTTTTTTCCTCACACCTTTTAAAAATGCCTCTCAGGTCTTTACCTCTTATATATTCCATTGCAATAAAATAGTTCTGACCTATCTTTCCAAAGTCGTAGACCTGAGCGATATTCTTGTGGCTTAGACGTGCAACGAGTTTTGCCTCGGCTATGAACATATTAATGAACTCTTCATCTGAGCACAGGTTAGGCAGTATCCTCTTTATAGCAAGTACTCGCTCAAAGCCCTCTATCCCGATCTTTTTTGCCTTAAAAAGCTCTGCCATACCGCCAGAGCCAACCTTTTCGAGTAATATATATTGTCCGAATCTTTCCATTCTTACTTACACTTTACCAGTATTGCTGTAATATTATCGTCCCCACCTTTTTCGTTTGCCCTTTTGATAAATCTTTCACAGCATTGCTCAATACGATTCTCCTTTATTATTATATTCAGGATCTCTGAGTCTTCAAGCATACCTGAAAGGCCGTCACTGCAAAGTAAAAACATATCATCACTTCTTACACTTTCAACTTTACAATCGCATTGTATATCTGCACTTATCCCTATCGCCCTCGTTATCACGTGTCGCAATGGGTAATTCATAGCCTGTTCTTTAGTAATTGTCGCTTTTTTAATTTCATCTGCCAGGAGTGAGTGGTCTTCGGTTATTTGTTCAATCGTGTTGTCTCTTATTCTATAAAGCCTACTGTCTCCAACATGACAGATAGAAGCCGTGTTATCTTTAATAAGCAGGACTACCATTGTTGTTCCCATGTTTTTTAAGTCATTGAATATATGTCTATTTGCAAGCCTTATTCCTGAAGAGATTGCATTAATTTCCCTGGAAAGTGAATAGTCCAAGCCAAATGGCCATGTTATTTCGCTATCTGAGAGGGATTGTTTTATAAAGTCTGTTACAATTTGTACTGCCATGCTGCTTGCCATGCCTCCTGCTGTGTGTCCTCCCATGCCATCAGCTACAACAAACAGTCCGTAATCGGGTTCAGCTACATAACTATCCTCGTTGCAGTGCCTTTTAAGCCCTATGTCTGTCTTCCCACAAGCACTTACGTTATTTATAGCAACACCTCATAAACACCTACATCCATGGTCTTACCCTTTACCCTTTGTTTTCCGATAGGCCTTGTATTAAAAATTCCCTTTACCTGCTCATGTGTTGTCTCGCCTATGTATATCTTTCCGGGGCCCGCCATTTTTTCCAGCCGGGAAGCAATATTGACAGTATCGCCAATTGCTGTATATTCTATCCTTTTTGTAGAGCCAATATTGCCGATGACAGCAGGCCCTGTGTTTATTCCTATCCTGATCTCATACTTCTTCAGTTCTCTAAGCTTTTTCTGTATATCGATTGCTGCCCTCACTGCCATCTCAGTATAGTCTATATCGTGAACCGGAGCACCAAATATTGCCATAGCAGCATCGCCGATAAATTTGTCAATGCTGCCCTTGTATCCAAATACAACATCAGTGATGATATCAAAATACTCATTTAATAGTGTTGCAGATCCAATTGGACCAAGTTCTTCTGAGAGTTGAGTAAAATCCTTTATGTCAACAAAAAGGACCGTTATCATTTTTTCGTTTATCTCACATGTACCCTTCCCTCTGATTATTTCTTCGACTACCTGTGGAGAGTGGTATCTCATGAGGCATTGCCTTGTCTCGCGTTCTCTGAGTATTTTATCTCTAAGATTTGTCTGCTCTATACCAATAGCAGCAAGATTTCCTATAGTAGTAAGAAGGTTAAGTTCAGCCTGAGTGAATTGTCTGTCTGCATTGAGGTTATCTACATAAATAGTACCTACCACACTCTCAACCCCAAGCAAAGGGACACACATTGCAGAACGAATGCCATACAGAAAAATACTTTTGGATTCTTTGAATCTATGATCTTTTCTGGCGTCAGCCACCAATAGAGAAATCTTTTCATTAATTACCCTATTAATTACTGATTTGCTAAGCATTAATTTATCTTCTTTACTCGACTGCTTGCTGAGAAATGTGTTGATTTTTTCCTCAGTAATATGCCCAAGTTTTACAAGTATTGACCCAAGTTTTCCCCCATCCTTTTTCTGTAAGGAAAGAGCCTCTTTTATCTGGGCTTCGGTAACTAACTTGGCATTAATTAAATGCTGACCAATTCTTGTATGGATGTCTCTTGCAAACGCAGGTCTTATAGTATTTGATTTCTCGTCTTTCACTAGAATATATATTCTTTCAGCCCCCATATTATTGAGAATTATATCAACTGTCAGATTGAATATAGACTTAATCTCTGATTCTTTTAAGATTCCTTTGCTCAGCTGGTAGAGGGCACTAAGTATGGTNCGTCTCTTAAGGAAGTCGNCAGAGTGATCGCTGGTCTTTTCCTCCATTACATCTTTCAGTATCTCTTTTGCGCTTTTAATGGATGTATTATTTGTCATATCTTCTTCGGAGAAGATGTCTTTTTTTCCATAATCGAAAAGGAGTGAGTTAATACCAATAGTAATCTTATCGCCAGAGTTAAGATTGATACTTTCAACCTTTACATCATTCACAAGTATGCCATTGCGGCTTCCGAGGTCTCGAATAATATATGCGCCATTATTAATATATATCTCAGCGTGATATCTGGATACCATTTTATCTTCAAAAACAATGTCATTGTCGGACATCCTCCCAATTTTAAAAGGAAAATTCAGAATTGAATAGACCTCACCCTTTTTTTTACCTTCTGTAATGATTAGGTTAGAAATAGTTGGCATCGCATGCTACCATATATTTTCATCCTTTACCCAACACTCAATTCAGTAGGGCTATGGGCGCGTTTAATTGTTAAATTATCAGCATAATTCTTGATTTGTCAACATCTTTCATCGTTCAGTTTCGTTTAGAGGTACCACGCTGTGAGTTACAGGCAGAATTCAATGATAGTTAGAAATCGTAGCGTTGCGGACTTCTATATGGAAGGTTTCTTTTTTCAAGGACTCCAAGCACTGTTGCCTTCAGGAAGGATGCTTGCCTTCCGTGCCTCTCTGTGATGCTATGAGTCTTTCGCCCAGTAAGACGCATACCATTACCTATCTACAATAGCAGGCTGCCCTTGGATTTGATGATTACCAAAAGGAGAAGTTATTAGTTCCAGTGGAAGAAATGGAAATCAAGACTTTTATAATTGCAGTGGCAGTTGTGTTCCTTAGTTTATGTTGTCATTAGGATAGTGACCCGATGGTAATCTGACCGAAAAAGAAGACCACTTTACATTCCCTTATCCTTTATTACCTTCTTCATCTCTTCCCAGATCTTTTTCTTCAATGTTTTTTGATTTGCCCATAATAAGGTGTAAAACATGTTCACCTCCGTCATTCCTTACTAAAGAAAAGCTATTCTGCAATGGGATGCTACTGTCATTTTCCTCCACTAACGGTTCTTCTTGATCAATGTGACTCAATAAAATATTTTCAAGAATCTTGTTTCTCGCTTCTCTTTGCTGCCGATCCGTGCTCGCTTTGATAGAATTTTTTAAATAATTATAGGCTATGGAATAAGAGTCATTCTCATTTGCTCTTGAAAATTTCATTCCGTCTTTTTCTTTTGATAAAGTTGCTACTTTTTCCATAAATCCAGAATATCTCTCGGCTGTTATTTCCGGAAGTTCCAAATGAGGTTGATTTAGAGCTACAAAAGCCCATAAGCTATAAAAATTGCCAAGTCCTCTTGCATATTCCGTAACAGCACCGTTGTGTGCCTCCATCCTCAAGATATAGTCTTTTGTGAATTGTAATTTTCCCTTAAATTCTTCCTCATCAAAATTCAACACCATTTCTTGTGGGGAGTCATATTCAGCGTATATATCATCGAGAGTATCTTGATCATAGCCAATAATGAGATTTTTTAGTAAGACAATTAAAAGCTCGGATAAGGATTGAACGTCTTTCATTCTCCTCATTCGAGCCTTGGTAACAACCCCTAATCGCTCCCATTCATCCTCCTCTGCTTCTGCTTCAGTAATCTTGATAAACCAACCATCATACTTGGCATGTCTCAATTCCTGACGTTCGAGTTTCCTTGAGGTTCTATTGAGACGGTCGAAAACCTCATTAATGACAGTATTATTGTCTGTATCTATAAACTCTATTGGTAGGACATAATTATAAAAATGCACCTTTAAATCCGGCTCATTTTCCACGCTCTTCCATTTCTTGCTATTTAATCGGGGGTCTCCATATTCTTTGTCAAGTGCGATATTGTTCTGTGTAAAAAGAAAAATGGTTTCGAGTCGCTGCTTGCCATCAACGACATGGTATATCATCTTTCCCAATGCTTGATCTATCTCTTTATGTAAGAAAACAGCTGGAGATGGATAATTCCGAAATATTGTATCAAGAAAAAACCTTCTGTCTTTCAACGTCCATACGCTTCTTCGTTGGTATGGCGGCTCCAAATCCAATTGACCATTGTGATAGAGATCAAGAAACCATCTAATGGCGCGCTTCATAATTGTCTCCTTCTGTCGGAAAAAAATGTTTGTACGGGAAAGATAAGATATATTAGGCATCAAATATGACGTTGTCAATGCCATTTTTATTTAAAGCAAGGATTTAAATAAATTCGGTAGCGTAGGGAACTGGAAAAGAATCAGCAGTGATAGAGTAAATTTGATCACTGAACAAATAGAAATTATCCTACTGATTTCTGCTTGAAACCTTCAGCGCTGACAAGACGATTGCAGGTGTCAGTTGCAGGAAGTAGATGAGATTTTGAAAACATCATATCCCTTTTTGCGACCTTTGTCCCGAACTACGCATAGCCTTTTCGTTTCGTTCACCTACAACTAAATACAGCCACTCAAAAATAAGATTGACTATTACCGTTAGAAATTATAACGCCTGCGATGTGAGCAAGAGCAGGAGGAGCCTTGCGGCTCCCCTCTGCTTGGATAGTACGTGAAGCGTTGGATCGGATGGTTGTATAGCAGCGTAGAATTAGTTGCATTCGGTGATACTGGTCGATGGGCTACTCCTGCGCTAATGTATGACCGCCCTTGCTAATTCGCCGGCTGTATAGAGTGGCCAAAATAGTTCGCCTGTCATTGCTGCACGCAGTACAATCTCGCCACCCTGTTACAAGTGATCATACGGTCGTAATAGACTGACCATGTGGAATCCACCCCTTGGGCAGTCCCTGAAATGCCAAATTTATCTGCTAAATTGCTCCACCACCCGCCGCACATCAGGTTGGGGTCACCATACCACCCCCATGTTTCGTCATTATACCACCCTCCCGGATTCCCGTTTGTCCGAGTGTAGGTCCACACCAAGTCCGTTCCGCCGTCATCAGACCACGCCCCGCCGGTCTCCGTGACAGCAATAGGATTCATTATGCTCCCGTCGACCAGGTCACTCCAGCTGATAGCAATTACGACACCGTCCACTCGTTTATATGGGTAATTCTTATGCGTAAATCGAGTGACTGGTCCAGCGGTTGCGTCCGAGAGCCACGCCCTGTAAATTCCTGGCAGGCCGGCGGCTAAGGCTAAGCCCTGACATTTCGAGTCTGCGCCTACCAGACCTCCCAGATTCCCATCATATGATGCGCTGGAAACAAAAATTATCTTATAGCAATCGCAAAAACTCGGACAAGGGACGATGCCATTACTTATTGCAAGTTGACATATGGCGTCCAGGGCTTCCTGTGAAACTGTGCCCGATGGCCCCGTTTGTCCGATTGGCCCCTGAGGCCCTTGGGGACCTGTTGGTCCCTGTAATCCCATTACATTCCATTGAATAAATTTTTCAGATGGTCTACATTCATTAGCGTTCTGAACAATTCTTAATTGACCATTGTTTTTTTGGTAACATCCGAAGATATCTGCTGCGGAGCAAGGAAAAACCATAATGGACAGCGCAACCAAACCCATCAATGTCAACATAAATATCTTTTTCATAATCTTCCACCCCCCTTTTCTTATAAATGAAATAAATCCCCTTTGGTTAGATGTAATCACAAATAGGTTAGGATGTCAATTGAAAGTATTTATATATCTATAATGACAATTTGAAGGTTAGCCGTTTATTCCCGTTTGTAGTGATGTTTTGTATGGGAAGATTCAAGAATCAACACTACAGGAAGTTATTGAGAAGGGTGACTTCACCGCGCTATACGCATAGCCTTTTTCTTTGCTGCACCTACTAATCCGCAAAATCAAATGTTCATAATAACTGAAAATTAATAAATGAAATAAACAAAAAAGGGACACACTTTTTAATGCATCCCTTTCGCCGCAGCAAAACCCCTTTCCTATAAAGGACGAATTCTTCCCATCTGGTATAATGTGTTCATAGTCCGAAAGACCCTGTCAATGGGAGGTGAAAGATGTACTTTCCTCATATATTCGTGGAAGGAAAAATCGGGACGTGTATTTTAAAAAATCGCCTTATCATGTCTTTATATCCGACAAAATACTCCACTGACAGTAAAGTAAACGAACGGATGATAGAATTCTACAGGGAGAGGGCACGCGGCGGTGTTGCCATGATTGTGCTTGACTGTCCATGCCTTGATTTTCCACGCGCGTATAAAGGTCCCAATGAACTGCGCTTTGACATTCCCGAGTTTGCAGAAGGGATCAGGAATCTTCTCAATGTAATTCATTCAGAGGGGGCAAAAGCGTTCATGCAGCTAAATTACCCCAAGGAGCGGATCTTTGACCATGAGGTCTCCGGAGCCAAGCAGAAAGGTAATATATGGATTGCCCCTCTGATAAAAATTATGACTACTGACGAGGCAGAAAAGATATTGCAGATAATGGCGGATGCTGCGCAGCGGGCCATGGAGCTGGGATATGACGGAATAGAGGTCCAGGCGAGTTACGGGGATCTTATATCACAGCTCCTTTCACCACTTTCAAACAAGAGGACAGATGAGTATGGCGGAAGTATCGAGAACCGTATGAGGTTTCTCATAAACCTGATAAAGCTTATTAAACAGGAAGCCGGGAATGATGTTCCGGTAGTGGTTAAACTTGTCTGTGATGAGTTTGTTGACGGAGGGCTAACACTTCAGGAAACCACTGTAGTTGCTCAACATATAGAACGCGCTGGCGGCGATGCGATACTTGCAAATGGAGGGAATAAGGCCACTAAAAGGATGACTATCCCTTCACACTATCTTCCTTCCGGGCCTCTTGTTCACCTGGCAAGGATCATAAAAAAGGCGGTTACCATACCTGTTATTGCAGTCGGAAAGATTCACACGCCGGAGCTTGCAGATAAGGTACTTAAAGAACAGGACGCCGATTTTATTGGGATGGCCCGGCCGCTTGTTGCTGATCCGCATCTGCCCAAAAAGGCAGAAGCAGGAATGACCGGGGATATTCGATATTGTCTCTCGGACCTTGAAGATTGCGCGGACAAGGGTGTGAAAGGATTAGGAAGGAGCTGTACAATAAACCCATTTGCCGGCCAGGAATACCGCCTGAAAATAACTCCGGCCTCGGAGAAGAAGAAGGTGGTGGTTATCGGCGGCGGACCCGCAGGTGTTGAATGCGCAATCCTCGCGAGCCGGAGAGGGCACGAGGTTACCCTTTATGAAAAGGGGGAGTCCCTTGGCGGGCAGTTGCATCTTGCCTGCAAGGCTCCATTCAAGGAAGGGATAAATAATTTTTGCAGATATTTGATACATTCCATCGGGAAGACGAATGTGCGGGTCATCTTGGGAAAGGCTGTTTCTCCCGAAGAAATCTTTTCTAAAAAGCCAGACGCGGTCATCATTGCCACAGGTTCAAAGTCGTGCCTTCCGCGTATTCCGGGAATCGACCTGCCGTTTGTCGTCAATGTCAGATCGGTGTATGAAAGGGCATCTGTTCTGCCTGGAGTAAATATTATTATCATCGGAGCCGGAGATATCGGTTGCGAAACAGCAGACATTCTGTCCTCGGAATCGAAAAAAGTGACGATTGTCGAATTGTGCAATGAGCCATTAATGAGGATGAAAGAAATTCCGAGGCAGGAACTCCTCAACAGACTGAAAGAGAAGGGCGTAACAATTTTTACTGCGTGTAAGGTGACGGCCTTTGAATATGGAAAAGTGCTCATAGAAGATAAAAGTGGTCAGGTAAAAGAACTGAAGGCGGATTCTGTTGTTGTTTCTGTCGGAAGCATTCCTGAGAATTCTCTCTATGACGTTCTTAAGGATAAGGTCAAAGAAATATACACAATTGGTGATGCAAAAGAACCCGGCAACATCGGGGAGGCATTGCGAAGTGCAACAGAAGTAGTAGTAAAGATATAGCCTCAAAACCCGAAAATCATTCCCCTCTTAGCAAATAATAAGGTACACATCCCAGTTAGAGTTATTCTTCTTTTTTTCTCGCTGCTTCCAGGTCAAGAACATATTGTTTCACATGCGCCCTGAAGAACTTTTTAATATGATCCCAGTTCAGTTCCATTCCTTTCCTATAGGCGGGATCTGGGTTCGTATCGGCATCCGCAAATTATACGAGCGACTTGCCTGTTTGAACAGGGTTGATCCTCTCCTTTCCAAATCGCATTACCATGTGCCTTGCAACTATGTGAAAAGGAATTTCCTGCAGCATTGCATAAAGGTCAACAAAATCTCTTTTCACCCCCCTTTGATTTATAGCAATCACCTCCATCGCAGCGATATCGAGTATTCCGGCCAGCATAGCTTGCCCCAGCCTGACAGATTCGGCAATAAAAGGATACTCATATTTGAAAAAGGAGACCTTGACTCCTTCAATCTCCAGAGGCAGGCTGNCCTCTTCTTCTGACATGACCTGATAATCTTTTGTTGTTTTTTTAATCTCCAGGATCAGTGTATCGTTCCGGAAATAATGCAGTGTAAAAAAAACGAGGTCATAAGATATACGATGTCCAATCCAGAGTGCCAACCCAGTGCCGCGCGCGAGCACAAATTCGTGTTTTGCGACAAGGTACCCCAATTTCTTAAGGACTGTCCATCCCTTTGGTGCAAGGCACTTTCTATGTATTTTCAAGGTCAAACCATAGCCTCCAGAAATTTCTCGATTTTTGGTTCAGGCTCCTGCATGATGTGAGAACTTCTATTATTTTTTGGACCGGATATATTCGCTGGAGCCAGTTCACACCATCCAGATTGCCCATATCAAGTATCCTCTCTATTATGTAACGGGCATTCCTCCGCATGTGAATATCCTCAAGCCTTGCATCCCAGAACAGGTATCGAAAGACATCAGGAACAGTATAAATTCTACGATACGCCGATATGGTTTTTTCGACAGCAGGATCATCTGCCGGGCCAAGGTATTTATGGATGACCTTTTTGCCTTCACGCTCCGAAATATATGCGTAAACNTTACTCCCTACTTTTTTGGTAATAACAGCCATGAATTATTATTACACATTGTGTGATAATAGCGAATTATTGAATTATTGTGGTCAGAATCAAATACTGAGCATAGATAGCAACATAAAAAGACCTAAAAATTGCCGGTACTCAGCAAAATATCTTTAATATCTTCAGATTCTTTCTGCTGCAGTCTTGTTGCACCCCTGAAATAAGAAATTGCAGAAATGCCGGATGATCCTTTAAAATCATTTATGCGAGAGTGGCGGAACTGGCAGACGCGCTGGCCTTAGGAGCCAGTGGGTGACCGTAGGGGTTCAACTCCCCTCTCTCGCACCATCAAAAGACACGAGATCAATATGACAAGTCCGATCCTGGAAAAGGATACAAAGATTCATTTCCCGCATTTTATGATCCTGAAGGCGTCTGCAGGTTCGGGGAAAACACATACCCTCACAGAACGCTTTGTCCAGTTTATCCTGTCAGAGAAAATCCCGCATAACAGTTTACGGAATATCCTTGCTGTTACTTTCTCAAATAATGCAGCAAAGGAGATGAAGGAGAGGATACTCTTCTGGCTGAAATCCGTCTTTTTTGATGATGCAGAACTTTTGGCAGAACTCTTGCAAATTATATCTCTCGACAGGGGAAAAATGAGAGGAAAGGCTGGAGACTTAATAGAAGAAATCCTTGATAATTACTCTGACTTTCAGGTAAAGACCATAGACAGTTTTATGACAACTGTATTCAAAACATCTGCGATAGATTTCGGCTACAATCCGGAATTTGAGATCCTTTTAAGCATTGATTCCCTCATGGAATATTCTTTTGACCGTTTCCTGAGAAATGTACGTGAAGGAACAGCAGAGGCAGAGCTTTTTGAACGGATTATCCGGATAATCCTCGATCAAAAAGTTGAAAGCTCTGCCTTTCCATGGGACCCTTCAAAGCCCCTTCTTGAAGAGGTGAAAAAGATCTACAGGATACTCGCCTCAACCGGCGGAGAAATAAGGATGCAGGATTTTTCATCAGACTTGCAGCTTTCGAAAGAAAGAATCAGGATGGCAATGCATGGAATAGAGAATGTGATACTTCAATCAGGATTAGAACCGAATGCGAAATCTTCTTTTGCAGGCATCCTCACCCTGATTGCGGAAGATAGATTTGCTGATATTATCGGCAAAGGAATTAAAACCCCGCCGGTGAAGAAACCGCGAAGCGGTCAAACTGCCCTGGAAGTTTCCTACGAC
>JGI11641J44799_10000296_pt1 | contig 14556 bp, 10 predicted proteins | sample WetSurSiteA1Bulk_FD_44799 | JGI IMG/M metagenome (IMG submission 44799) | reverse complement strand
TGCGATATAAGTAGCTTACCCTTTTTTTGCCCCCTGCCCCTTAAAGGGGGTTTTATAATTCCCGAAAACAGCACCCTTTAGAGTGGCGCGGTGGGCTAAGATGTTGCATTCCAGTCAATTCAAAATATTATTGTAGAAACTATACTTAATAATGCTTCTAAGAATTTACCCTGAAAATCCAAATCAGGACCGCATCAGAAAAGTGGTTGATGTGCTAGATGGCGGAGGAATTATTATTTATCCTACAGATACTGTTTATGCTATGGGTTGTGATATTAAGGCTAATAAATCGATCGATAAAATTGCACGTTTAAAAGGCCTGAATCCTCTGAATCCAGACATGTCCCTTATATTTCATGATATGAGCCAGCTTTCAGAATATACAATTATCAGGGATAATTCGGTTTTTAAGCTTCTTAAACGGAATCTGCCAGGACCATTTACTTTTATTGTGCAAGCTAATAACCAGATTCCTAAATTGTTCAAAAATAAGAAAAAAACAGTAGGAATAAGGATCCCGGACAATGTCATTGTACTTGAACTGGTTAAAGAGCTGGGAAGACCAATCATCACAACATCCATCCATGATCCGGATGAAGTAATCGAGTATATCACTGATCCTGAACTGATATATGAAAAATACCGTGATTTTGCAGAAATAGTTATAAATGGCGGATATGGCAAGAATGAAGCTTCAACAATTGTTGACTGTACTTCAGAGGAGATAAAAATAATACGTCAGGGTCTGGGTATTCTTGAATTATGATCATTACAATAACCTTTTTAATCTTTGCAATCTATTTTTTATAGAAACTGCTGGAGAACAAGACTATTACTGTCAACAGCTCCAGGCGTCCCAGCAGCATTAAAGCACTGAGAATCCATTTTCCTGCTGGAACCAGGTCGGCATAAGATGTAAAGGGAGAGAATGTACCTAATCCTGGACCAATATTGCCAAGCATTGAAGCAGATGTGCTGAAAGCTGTAATGATATCATAATTCAGAAAAGATATTGCAAGCGTTCCTGCACATAGGCAAATGAAGTATAAAATTATAAATATCAGAAGGTTATAAACAATATTCTCAGGAACCCTCTTTTGATCAATTTTCACAGGCAGATATGCATAAGGATGTATCAGCCTTCTGGTCTCTTTTCTGCTATTCCTGGCAATAATAAGTAATCTGATTACCTTAATCCCCCCGCTGGACGAACCTGCCATGCCTCCCGTAAACATCAGGATAAACATTATAAGTAACAGTATGTTCCCCCACTGACTAAAATTCTCAGTATAGAATCCCGTTGTGGTGATTATTGAAACTGCATGGAAAAATCCATCCGAAAAAGCTGCTGAAAGCGTTGTACCTGAATTAATAAAGAGCAAAGAAGACATTATAACCGAAAAACCAAGAATTAGTATGACATAAAACAAAAATTCATTATTACCGATAACTTTTTTGTAATTGCCTTTTAATCCAAAATAAAAAAGTGCTGGACTAGTCCCGGCGAAGAACATAAAAACAGTAATTACAGCCTTTAGATAGGGAGAAGAAAAAGCAGCAAGGCAATTATTATGTGTAGAAAATCCTCCTGTTGAAAGTGTTGATAATGAATGACAAATAGCATCAAAGAACGGCATTCCCCCGAATGCCAGTAAAAATACTTCAATAAGGGTGAGCACAATATATATAATGATCATCCTTTTTACAGTTTCAAGTACTTTCGGGTGAATCTTATCGGTAGTATGTCCGGAAAATTCGGTAGTCGAAAGCTGGATATTAAGGCTTTTTACGACCGGAAGAACATAAAATGCTAATGCAATTAATGCAATTCCACCGGTCCATTGGGTGAGACTTCTCCAAAAAAGTATTCCGTGAGGCAATGACTCAACATCTGCAAAAATTGTGGCTCCGGTTGTTGTAAAACCTGAAATTGATTCAAAAAAAGCATCTGTAAAGTTGTCGGTTGACAGACTGAATAAATAGGGCAAGGAGCCAAAAATGCTGAATAAAAGCCAGATACACGTGTTGATAATGAAACCTTCCCTGGTACCATAAACCTTTTCTGCATTACGGAGTGGAGTAAATACAAGTATCCCGGTGATTAAAGTGATCAGAGCTGAATAGAGCAATGAACTTGCAGCATGCTCATTATATGCCCATGATACGGCAGCTGAAATCAGCATCAATAATCCTTCGATAATCAGGATCTGGCTGAATACTCTGGCGATAATCCTGAAATTGATCATACCTGATCAGGTGAAGTATTTGGATATCCTTTCGTAGGCTGATGGCAGGGTAAAAACAACAACTTTATCATTCGGCTTGATGATTGTATCACCTGTTGCAATATATGCGACTCCATCCCTTGTACCTCCGCCAACAATTGCATCTTTGGGGAAATCGAGACTCCTTAATGTGCCCTTTGTAATCTTGGAATCTTCTGGTACATTAAATTCGATAACCTCAGCTTCAGTACCTGTCATATATTTAACCTGCGTGACATTCGGATTGGTAGTATGCCGGAATATCCTGCTGGCAGCTGAGATCTTTTTATTTATTATCGTGTCNATTCCTGTATTCTCGGCCAGGTTTATATATTCCATATTTTCCACTTCTGCAATCGTTCTTTTGACACCGAGCTTTTTAGCCAGCAGACATGAAAGAATATTTGTTTCGGAATTGCCTGTGACTGCCACGAATGCATCCATTTTGGAGATACCCTCCTGCTCCAGGAGATCTACATTCCGGCAATCACCGTTAATAATCAGCGTATCTTCAAGTATCTCCGAGAGTGCTTCACATCTTTCAGGATCTGAATCGATCAGTTTTACCTCACACGTTTTTTGCATATAAAGGGCCACATGTTTGCCTATCCTGCTCCCTCCAAGGATCATTATACTCTTGGCTTCAAAATTCTCTTTGCCAGATGTTGCCATCATTTCATCAATACCTTCGTTTGTGGAAATGACAAATACAAGGTCTCCGAGGTAAAAGTGCTCATCGCCTCTGGGAATAATGGTTTTTTCATTCCGTTTTATGGCTACAGCCCGATACTTGTCAGTACTGTGCGAAACGGAAATTTCCTCAAGACTCTTATTTAGGATTGGCGCATTTTCATCCAGCTTCTGAACATACATGGCAAGTTTACCTCCGCAAAATTCCATGAATTCAGTTGTACCTGTCTCATGGAGCAGACTCAGAACCTCCCTGGCGGCAATTAGCTCGGGGTAGATTAGGGAATCTATTCCAAGTGATTTAAAGAACTCAAGAGTAGAATGTTCGAGGTAATCAAGGTTGTCGATACGCGCAATGGTCTTTATTGCACCAAGTCTCTTCGCCAGTATTGAAGAGGTAATATTAGTGTCCTCGCCATGAGTTACTGCTATAAACAGATCCGTTTTCTTCTGAAGCAACTCCTGAAGCATATTTATTGATGTGGCAGATCCGACATAGGTAAGTACATCCAGGGAAGAATCAACGGGTTTCAGCCTGTCTTCTTCAGTATCGATCAGGATGATTTCATGATTTTCATTCGATAGCATTTTTGCAAGATGTGTTCCTACTTCACCCGCTCCGGCAATTATTATTCTCATAAAACCCTGTTAATAACAAGGCAAAGTAAGATATAAATTGTCGAATATTAAAATTTGAATCATAACCTTATCCTGAATGCCCCCGATTTTTTAACATAATGAATGGAATCAATTTTTTCCTTGTTCAATTTCCCTGTCAGAAATGAGTAAGGGGAGGCAGGTGCCTGCGTAATAATAAAAGAATTTAATGGGCTTTCAAACCTGAATTTTTTTTCAATCTGCGGGTGAGATCCTGTAAGGATTAGATAACCAGGTTTAGTACTCTGTATAAGCTTATTATTCAGATAGCTGCTTATCAAAATCTTTTTTTCACCAATTCTGACAAGGAGGGCATTATCATTGAAGGAGCTTTGTTTCATCTTTAATCCTTTTGTCGCGCAATGTCTTAATACTTCAGGAGGAGTAAGAGTCATGTCACTGAAAAAATTCAGAGTTTTTCCTTTCCTTATCCCGATAGCGTCAGAAACAGATGTATTGTAAATGATCAGTTCAGTGGAAGCCTTGTCTGAAATTATCCTTAAGGTTCCCAGAAACATATAAAGGCATAGGAGATAAACAGGAAAACGAACCGGGAGTCTTTTCCTGTAAATAAGGTACATGGTGAAAAGAAAAATGACAAAAAAGAGTATTACCGATTCAATTGGTACCATACCTATATTCTCGATCGTCGATAAAGGAAGGGCAGAGGCCTTTTCAGTCAGCATTTCAGTAAGCCCGGTAAGATAACTTAGAAGTGAGGCAAGTGGCTGGGAAATAAACTTTAGCGGGTACGTCAGAGGAACAAGGCATCCGACTATAATAAGAAATGATGAAAGAGGTACAATGATAATATTTGTCAGGATAAACCAGGTTGGGAACCGGTTAAAAAGTGAAATCGTCATAGGCAGGGTACCAGCCTGAGCCAATATTGTCACAGCTGCTGATTGCCATATTTTATCTGCTATCCAGGTTTTAAACCTTAACTTAACATATAAATCCCTGTAAAAGCAGATAATAAAGATCACTGATGAATATGAGAGAAGAAATCCTGCATCAAACAACCCTGAAGGATGTACAATTAAAAGAATAAATGCTGAGGCCAGCAATGAATTCATACTGTTCACATCTCTCTTCATTAGTTTCCCGGCCTGAAGGAAAGTAAACATTAATGTAGCTCTTATTACCGAAGGAGTTAGCCCTGTAACAAATGCAAAGGACCACAATAATAATACAGTAAATATGATCCTGAGGGAATTCAACTTTTTCTTCATGAAGAAGAGCATGTTGAATACAAAAACACTCAGGATTACTGCATGCAATCCTGAAACTGCCATTATATGCATGACTCCGGCTTTGATAAAAATCAGTTTTTGCTCCTGGTCAAGCATGCTTTTCTGTCCTAAAGTAATAGCTGCCACGAGTGCAAGCCTGTCGCCCCTTATCCCCCGTTCTTCATATATGTCAATAATCTTTTGCCTTATAATCAAGGCCCTGTGCCTCAATTTCCTGTGACCGGGATGACAAATTTTTATGATACTTTCTGTATTAGCATAGCTTAAGTACTTTATGCCGTGGTTCTCCATGTAAAACTTATAATTAAACTCATATGGATTTCCCCTGTTAACAAATGGCTTAGCCGAACACCGGATTTTCATAAAATCTCCCGGAAGCAAAGTATTTATTAAAGCATCTTTCTTTGTATAGATCAATAATGATCCTGTTAAAGGAACATTTCCTGTGTCAGTAACCATGGCCAGGAGCTTCACGATTATCCTGCAATTGTTTTCGTTTTCTTCAGGATATTCTGATAGCGTACACACGTAGGTTTTTATTCCTGGCTCCAGGGTAGAAAGACTATTCTTTTCATCAACATAAAGAAGATGGCCGCATAGTAATAAAGCCATGGTCATAGGGAAACCGTAGAAATGGTTTGTTAGTCTTTTATTATAAAACAGGCTTGCTGTAAATCCCAATATTATAACAATCGACAGAGTGACAAGAAAAAACTGATCAGGTTTAAAATAAAGGCCTGAAATAATTCCAATACAGACAGAAAGAACTATCCGTAAAAATGGTATTTCTCTATTTAGCACAGTCTGCAGCTATGAGACTATATTCAATAAAGATATGAAAAAAGTTTGGAGTGAGCTAGAGTTTGGAGTAATTAGAGTTAAACAACCTGACTTAAAATACTTTGGTGCACTTTATTTACTTTAGGCACTTTTTATTTTCTGTCCGGGTAATATAGTCTTGTAATCAGCTTCGAATCTGCCCTTGCTGATTGCATTCAGCTTTCCCTTAAGAAGCCTTTTCCTCAGCGAGCTGACCTTGTCAGTGAACAGTATGCCATCAAGGTGGTCATATTCATGTTGAATTATTCTGGCCTTATAACCCTCATGAACTTCATCATGGAACTGCCAGTTCTCGTCATAATATGTGATGCGGATACGAGATTCACGATTGATCTCTTCCCTGAGGTTGGGTATACTCAGGCATCCTTCAGTCATTAATTGCAGATCTCCTGATTTCTCGATAATATGTGCGTTAATAAAAGCTCTCTTGAAATCAGCAAGTTCAGGTTCATCATCACCAACTGGCTTTCCATCAATTACAAATACCCTGATTGATTTGCCAATTTGAGGGGCAGCCAGTCCAATTCCTTCTGATTTGTACAGAGTCTCAAAAAGATCAGCTATCAACTGATCCAGTTCTGGATAGTCCCTGTCAACATCCTCTGCAATCTTTCTTAAAACCGGATGACCATATATTACAATCGGGTAAACCATATTTTCTACTTAAACCTATTATTTTTTGCTCTCAGCTATTAACCTTTCATTACTGTCTATCAGATGTCAGCAATCAGCTACCAGTTATTTGCCCTCCTCCTTCTGCTCCCTGCCTTCTGCCATCTGTCTTTTATCAAGGAACGATTGCAGAATTATCGAAGCACTGATCTTATCAACCATTGCCTTATCCTGTCGCTTTTTTTTACCGACTCCTCCCTCAATCATCGTTTTCAGGGCCATTCCTGATGTAAACCTTTCATCAACAAGGTTAATCTGTTTTCCAGGATATGATTTCTCCAGTTTCTTAATAAACTGTTTAATGTATTTAACAGATTCACTTGGCTTGTTGTTCAACGTTACAGGATAACCTATTACAAATTCGTCAACAGATTCAGTTTCCAGAAGGTTCTTAAGGAAGTCGTAAAATTCGTGGTTCCTTACTGTTTTCAGTGGCGAAGCAAAGATTTGCAGCGGATCGGTGACGGCCAGTCCGATTCTTTTTGTACCGTAATCTATGCCGAGTATTCTGCCCATTAATTCAATTATGGGCCAAAAGTAAGAAATTTCTTTAAAAAGGACACAAGGCATCAGACTCTTGGCTCTGGGAAGCTCCGTACCAAATGCCCGGATTCCGGAACCTTACCCTGATAATATAAAAAGAAAAGGCGCAAGGGGATTCTTCTTCCTTGCGCCTGGTGTTTTGTGCCTTTACCTATTTGGCTACANCTGTCTGTTCATAAACCATAGCAGCTAAACGCTGGTACGATTTGTATCTCCATTTTGCATTCTCCTCGGCAGCCTTGAAAAGCACTTCTGCCTGCTCGGGGAATGATTTTACAAGAGATGTATAACGAACTTCCGACTTCAGGAAATCCTGGAATTTGCTCCAGTCAGGCTCCTTGGAATCGAGGGTAAACGGATTTTTGCCTTCTTTTTCAAGAAGCGGATTATACCTGTAATTATGCCAGTAACCCGATTCTACTGCAAACTTCTGCTGAGCCTGTGTTTTGCCCATCCCATCTCTGAGTCCATGATTAATACATGGTGAATAAGCAATTATCAGTGATGGTCCCGGATATGCTTCAGCTTCTTTCAGAGCTTTAAGGTACTGGGAGTTGCTGGCACCCATTGCTACCTGGGCAACATAAACATAGCCATAGCTCATCGCCATCTGGCCAAGATCTTTCTTGCGGATCTTTTTGCCTGATGCGGCAAATTTGGCAACAGCTCCGGCAGGTGTTGATTTTGAGGCCTGACCACCTGTATTTGAATAAACTTCAGTATCAAGCACGAGAACATTTACATCTTCACCTGATGCAAGAACATGGTCAAGTCCGCCATAGCCGATATCATAGGCCCATCCGTCACCTCCAAANATCCAATGCGATTTTTTAATAAGGTATTGTTTAAGATCAAGGATCTCCCTGGCAAATGCTGATTTGTCTTTCTCACAAGCTTCAATAACCCTGGCAGATGCAATCCGTGAAGGTTCAGCCAGATCTTTGTCTCTCAGCCACTCTTCAAACGCGGCTTTGGTTTCGGGATTAACTCCGTTGATAAACGATTCTCCCATAAGACGCGCGATACGCTCTCGTAGCTTGTTCGCTCCAATAGAAAGCCCAAGACCGAACTCGGCGTTGTCCTCAAACAGTGAATTTGCCCATGCAGGTCCATGACCCTTCTTGTTGTGGGTGTAGGGTGTCGATGGTGCTGAACCGCCATATATCGAGGAGCATCCTGTTGCATTGGAAGCTATTAAGCGATCACCGTAAAGTTGCGTTAATGCCTTTATGTAAGGGGTCTCTCCGCAACCGGCACATGCTCCGGAAAACTCAAATAATGGTTGCGAGAACTGACTGTTCTTTACATTTACAAACTTATCGACCACAGTGTCTTTGTACCCAACCTTTTCGTGCATATAAGTCCAGCGGTCAGTTTCAGCAAGCTGGGTTTCAAGCGGCTTCATTATCAAAGCTTTATTCTTTGAAGGACAAACATCAGCGCAGTTGCTGCAGCCTGTGCAGTCCAGAACGCTTACCTGCATCCTGAACCTGTATGCTTTCAGTACTCCGGGTATTCCCTGAATAGTCTCTGTTCCGGCCGGTGCATTTTTTACTTCCTCTTCGGTTAAAAGAAAAGGACGTATTACTGCATGGGGACAAACATAAGAACACTGGTTACACTGAATACATTCATTTGGCTGCCATTCAGGAACATTCACAGCAATACCGCGTTTTTCGTAAGCGCTGGTCCCCGATGGGAATGTTCCATCTTCCCTTCCTTTGAATGCACTGACCGGAAGATCATCTCCCTTCATCGCATTCATAGGTTCCATTACTTCACGGATGAATTCAGGAATGTCGCGTGTATCTTTTTCCTTTTTGACCTCGATTTTTGCCCATTCTGCAGGAATTTCAACTTTTGTTACATTGCTTCCCTTGTCAATAGCTGCGTAGTTCATGTTAACTACATCCTCTCCTTTTCTGCCGTAAGTCTTGTAAATAGCCTTTTTCATTTCGGCTTCGGCTTTTTCATAGGGAATAATATTTGCCAGCTTGAAAAATGCAGCCTGCATTATTGTGTTTGTACGGTTTCCAAGTCCGATTTCTTCGGCTATAAGGGTGGCATTGATGATAAAGAAATTAATCTTATTCTCTGCCATATATTTTTTCATATGGTCGGGAAGACGTTTCTTAGTTTCTTCAGCATCCCATATTGAGTTGAGAAGAAATGTTCCGCCTTTTTTAAGACCTTTAAGCATATCATATTTATCAAGATACGAAGGCACATGACATGCTACAAAATCAGGTGTGTTTACCAGATATGGTGAACGGATCGGCTTATCTCCGAAGCGAAGATGTGATGTGGTGATACCCCCCGACTTCTTGGAATCATAGGCAAAATATGCCTGGCAGTATTTATCGGTTGTATCTCCGATAATCTTTATGGAGTTCTTATTGGCACCGACAGTACCATCAGAGCCAAGACCATAAAATTTTGCGGAATGAGTTCCTGGAAGGGCAACGTTTATCTCAGGAAGAACAGGCAGAGAGGTAAAAGTGACATCATCAACTATCCCGACTGTGAAATGATTCTTAGGTTCCTTGAGCTTCATATTCTCATAAACCGAAAGAACCTGACTTGGCGTAGTATCTTTGGAGCTCAGTCCGTAACGACCACCTATTATTAAAGGTCTTTCCTGTTTATCATAGAACATATCCTTTATATCGAGGAAGAGTGGTTCTCCGGGAGCACCGGGTTCCTTTGTTCTGTCGAGAACAGTAATTTTCTTCACCGATTTTGGGAATACATTGAAAAAGTATTTTGAAGATAACGGTCGGTATAAATGAACAGTCAGTAAACCAACTTTTTCACCCTTGGCTCTCAGGTAATCAATAACCTCCTTAGATGTTTCAGTGATTGAACCCATTGCAATAATAATGTTCTCAGCATCGGGAGCTCCGTAATATGTAAATGGTTTATATTCCCTGCCTGTAAGCTTTGATATTTCAGCCATGTATGAGTTTACAATATCAGGTATTGGCTCATAGAACGGGTTAATCGCCTCCTTGGCCTGGAAGAAGATATCAGGGTTTTGTGCGGTTCCTCTTGTTACAGGGTGCTCCGGATTCATTGCATTATCACGGAACCTGGCAAGTGCTTTCATGTCAAGAAGTTTCTTCATGTCTTCCATTTCAAGCACTTCAATTTTCTGGACTTCTGCGGAGGAGCGGAAACCGTCAAAGAAATGAAGGAATGGTATCCTTGATTTAATGGCCGACAGGTGGGCAACACCGGCAAGGTCCATTATTTCCTGTACACTGCCGCTTGCCAGAAAAGCAAAACCTGTTTGCCTGGTAGCATAAATATCGCTATGATCACCAAAGATTGATAGAGCATGGGCAGCGATTGTCCTTGCACTTACATGAAATACTCCCGGCAGAAGCTCCGCAGCAATCTTGTACATATTCGGGATCATTAGCAGCAAACCCTGTGAGGCGGTGAAAGTTGATGTGAGTGCCCCGGTCTGCAAGGCTCCATGAACTGCCCCGGCGGCACCGCCTTCTGACTGCATCTCAACTACTTTGACCTGTTCCCCAAAGATGTTTTTCAATCCGTTGGCAGACCATTCGTCAACATATTCAGCCATTGTTGATGAAGGTGTGATAGGATATATGCAAGCAACCTCGCTAAACATATATGCGATATGCGATGCAGCCTGATTGCCGTCGCAGGTTATAAATTTCTTTGTTCCCATTTTGAATAGAATATATAGTTTGTTAAGAAATATTTTTAGAAAGAAAGTGCAAATTTATTAAATTTTTTAGTCTGTTATCCACCATTCATAGAAATCAGGAACTCTTCGTTCGACTTGGCCTGCATGAGCCTGTCGCGGAGGAATTCCATCGCCTCTACGCCATTCATATCGGTTAGATAATTGCGTAGAACCCATATCTTCTGAAGAATATTTTTATTTAGCAGAAGATCTTCACGACGTGTGCTTGAAGCAGGGATATCAATTGACGGGAATATTCTCCTGTTCGATAGTTTGCGGTCGAGCTGGAGTTCCATATTTCCTGTTCCCTTGAATTCTTCAAATATTACATCATCCATCTTTGAACCGGTCTCAGTTAGTGCTGTTGCGATTATTGTCAGTGAACCGCCGTTCTCAATGTTACGCGCGGCACCGAAAAACCGTTTTGGCTTGTGAAGTGCATTTGAATCGACACCGCCGGATAAAACTTTTCCCGAAGCAGGAGCGGTAGTATTGAATGCCCTGGCTAACCTTGTGATAGAGTCAAGCAGAATTACAACATCATGGCCGCATTCAACAAGACGCTTTGCCTTCTCAAGAACAATATTGGCAATCCTGCAATGTCGTTCGGCTGGCTCATCAAAGGTTGAAGCTATTACTTCTGCTTTGACGTTTCTTGCCATATCAGTCACTTCTTCAGGTCTTTCATCTATTAGCAGGATCATCAGATAGACATCCGGATGGTGTTTTGCAATGGCATTGGCAATTTCCTGAAGCAGGATTGTCTTCCCAGTTTTAGGTTGCGCAACAATAAGTCCACGTTGCCCTTTGCCTATCGGGGAAAACATGTCTATTACTCTCACTGATAGAGAACCTTCTCCTGGTGTGCAAAGTGTGAATTTCTCGTTTGGAAAGAGAGGCGTCAGAAAATCAAATGGAACCCGGTCACGTATAAAATCCGGACTTCTTCCGTTTATTTCGTCCACTTTAATAAGCGGAAAGTATTTTTCACCCTCTTTGGGTGGCCTGATAGAACCCTTGATTGTATCTCCTGTTTTCAGGCCGAAAAGCTTTATCTGTGATTGTGATACATAAATATCATCAGGAGAGTTGAGATAATTGTAGTCAGGTGATCTGAGAAATCCATAACCGTCGGGCATAATTTCCAGAACTCCGGTGTTATAAATTATACCTTCAAATTCGTAGGGTTTCTCTTTTTTTTCTTCTTTAACCGGCTGAATATCAGTAATTATCTCTTTTATTGGTGGTTCAATAATAATTTCTCCCGCAGCAATATCCGTAACTGGTTTTATTTCTTCATATAATGGTTCATCCCCATTTAAAGGAAGAGTAGTTTCAACCACTATTTCAGGTTTCTTTTCCTCTCTGGCTGCAAACGGGCTTTCTTTGAATCTGGGAGTCCTGTCTTTTCTGTCAGGATAATCTTGTTCACGCTTCCACCTGGGTTCTCTGATGTCTCCTTTACCCGGTTCGGATGTTTTGAACAGATCAGGTTTTTCTTCTGTTTTTTCCGTTCTGGTAACTGTTTCTCTCTGATCAGTGAAAGTTATTTCGGGTTTTCTAAGATCATCAGGCGAAACAGAAATAACCGATTCAACGGGACGGTTTATAACCGGTTTGACAGTTCTGGGCCTTTTCCCTCTCCTCTGGCCCGAATCGTATTGCTGATTTCCCATTTCATTTAAAGGAATTACAGGTTTGGATTCTTCAATATTGTTTTTCCTTTTCTCAGTTGCTTCAATAGCCTGCTGATCTAGGATTTTATAAATCAGATCCTGTTTTTTCAAAGATTCTGTTTTTTTGATTTTAAGTTCTCTGGCTATATCCCGTAACTCGGGAAGAAGCTTATTGCTTAACTCAAGAATGTCGTACATAATAATTAATGAAGATAAAGAGATTTTATTTTTTTAATGGATAACCAGACTAAGAATTGAAGCAGAGCCGGTGGGAAAACCGCAGCAATATTAATAAAATAAACAATATAAGTTGTGTTAATTATGAAAAAAAGCTTCGGGAATAATATGAATTCAAATAATATACTGATATTCTACAGCAGAAAATATCTTCTGCAATTTAGGTGAAAACTCTGATTTGACAAAAATATTTTAATAGATAAATGAATTTCATGACATTTTTTTTATTAAAATTGTGGTCTAAGCCTTCTTTTTGCGAACCTAAACTGTCTTAACCTGTAATGCGTCAGCTAAAGATTACGAAACAGGTTACTAACCGCGACACTCCTTCTCTTGATAAATATTTACAGGAGATAGGAAGGGTAGATCTCATTTCACCTGAAGAGGAAGTAATTCTGGCAAGAAAAATCAAGAGCAGGGATCCTGATGCGCTTGGAAAGCTTGTCAAAGCAAACCTTCGTTTTGTTGTCTCAGTCGCAAAACAGTACCAGAATCAGGGTATGGGGCTCCCTGATTTGATCAATGAGGGGAACCTCGGCCTTATGAAAGCAGCTCAGCGCTTCGATGAAACAAGAGGATTCAAATTCATCTCCTATGCAGTCTGGTGGATCCGGCAGTCAATTCTGCAGGCTCTTGCTGAACAGGCAAGAATTGTAAGGCTCCCGGTGAATAAAATCGGATCAATAAACAGGATTAACAGAGCATTTGCGAGGCTTGAACAGGAATTTGAGAGGGAACCTTCATCACAGGAGATTGCAGATATGCTTGAAATGATCCCTGAAGATGTAAAGGAATCGCTTAAAACAAACGGCAGGACTATAAGCATGGATGCTCCTATAAGTTCTGAAGAGGAAAATACCATGTATGATGTAATGCAGAATCCCGATACACCAAGTCCTGATAAGAACCTTATAAATGAATCGCTGGCATGGGAGATTGAACGGGCCCTCAGCTCACTTTCTCCACGGGAATCTAAAGTCCTGAAACTTTATTTTGGACTTGGAATGAAACATCCTTTTACGCTTGAAGAAATAGGAGAGGAGCTTAAGCTTACCCGCGAACGAGTGCGCCAGATAAAAGAGAAAGCTATCAAAAGAATCCAGTTCACTACAAGGTGTAAAATACTCAAAACCTATCTGGGTTAAATATTTGTTTCTATATTTACTCAAAATCTTCGGACATGAACCACCTTGTCTCTCCATCACTATTAGCTGCTGACTTCCTGAATCTTGGAAAAGACGTGACAATGGTGAACAAAAGCCTGGCTGACTGGATACATTGCGACATAATGGATGGATTATTTGTTCCTAATATTTCATTTGGCTTACCGGTTCTCGAACACGTAAGAAAATTAGCCGAAAAACCCCTCGATGTGCATCTGATGATTGTNGATCCAGACAGGTACCTTTCGCGTTTCCATGATGCCGGGGCAAGCATTCTTACAGTCCAGTATGAAGCCTGCACGNATCTTCACAGAACTGTTANTGAAATAAGGAATCTGGGAATGAAAGCAGGCGTCGCTGTCAACCCTCACACCCCTGTTTCNCTTCTNGTAAATACACTNCCTTTCGTAGATATGGTGCTTATTATGACAGTAAATCCGGGATTTGGAGGACAATCATTTATTTATGATTGTTATAATAAAATCAGGGAGCTGCGTAAAATGATCAATGATGGTGGATATAATGTTCTTATTGAAGTGGATGGAGGGATCGATACTACCAATGCAGCCGAACTTATCGAGGCGGGAGTAAATGTACTTGTGGCAGGGAATGCAGTGTTCAGTTCGCCTGATCCAGCTGAGACGATCAGGAAACTAAAAAATCTGGATTGATTTTATCTAATTTCCACCCCAATCCCTACCGGGAGAAGATCTTTTATACCGCAGCTTTCTTTTTTTAACTTGCATAACCGCATAATCCCTTTACCCAATCTTATCTTCGATGTAATCAATAATATCCTGAACCTTATCCGGGCTGAACCAGACAATTTCCTTGTCCCTGCTCCAC
>JGI11641J44799_10000295_pt1 | contig 14562 bp, 15 predicted proteins | sample WetSurSiteA1Bulk_FD_44799 | JGI IMG/M metagenome (IMG submission 44799) | reverse complement strand
CAGTTCTTTGATAAAAACTGACGGTTTATTATCTGAGGAGACAGAGCAGAGCGGAAAGCTAAGCAAAGTTTATCTATGCAAAATATACCGGGTAAAATAAAACTCTCAACCACTTTGTTGTCTGTTTGTTCTGTAAATCGTCACAGATAAAAGTATGTAAAAGATGTTTGTAAGTAGGTGTTACAAATAATCGACCATCACGGTATTCATCCTTTCTGCCAAATCCGTCAAGAAATGAGCATTTCTACTCGTATTAAACTGCCTGCAGATTTTGATAGCCGTCTTATTAAATTGGAAAGAAACACCCTGACTTTCTTCAGGGTTGTTTGCTTGAATAGGAATTGATTACATGTCCGGAATTGATACTTTTGCGCACTCCTGTGAGCACATAGCATTGATAGGTTGAACAGCATGCGATGTCTTTCTATGTGTAAGATACCTTCCCAATGTTTCTTATAGTACTAATGATAGAAGAGGAGAGAACCGTTTAATCAATATCCGCAAACCGCACTAACGTCCCCTTTTTGGGTGTTCCGTATCTGAAAATGGTTATCCCCTTGCAGCCTTTTTCGTATGCGAGGAGGAATGCTCGTGCGACGTCCTCTTTTTTCGAACGGTACGGCATATTGATGGTTTTTGATACGGCGTTATCGGTGAATTCCTGAAAAGCCGCTTGCATTTCAATGTGGTCGGCAGGGGGGATATCATGCGCAGTTCTGAAGAGTTTTTTTGTCGGCTGCGGGACTTCTCTGATACCCCGCAAATGCCCTTTTTCAATGACGGTCTTTCTCAGTTCCTCAGTATAAAAGCCCTCCAGTTGCGCAATATCAAAAAAATATCTGTTTATTTCATATAATTTCGTATCGAGGATCAGCCGTTTATATGCAAGGGCGAACAGAGGTTCGATACCGCTTGAACAATCTGCTATAATCGAAAGCGTTCCGGTAGGCGCTATAGTGGTTGTGGTTGCGTTTCTCACCCTTGGCATCCCAGCAGCATCGTATACGGAACCTTTGAAATACGGGAAAACTCCTCTCTCTGCTGCCAGNGCTTCGGATGCTCTCCGTGAAGCGTCTCTTATAAATTTCATGAGTTCCCGTGCGAGAGCAAAGGCATTTTTACTGTTATACGGTATGCCCAGAAGAACAAGCAGGTCTGCCCAACCCATGATGCCAAGCCCTATCTTTCTGTTTCCCTTATGCATCTCCTCTATCGCAGGGAGCGGATATTTGTTCACGTCTATCGAATTATCGAGAAAACGGACGGCTGTCCCGGTATCGCGGGCAAGATTCTCCCAGTCTATCCGGGCTTCGCGGGTTTTGTACCGTATGCCTTTCACGTACTTTGAGACATTGATCGATCCCAGAACACAGGCTTCATAGGGGAGCAGAGGCTGTTCACCGCAAGGGTTGGTCGACTCGATATTTCCGATATGCGGGGTAGGATTCGTCTTGTTGATCGTATCAATAAAAACAATACCGGGGTCACCGGTGAGCCATGCGCTTTCAACAATCTCGTCAAACACCTTTTTCGCCTTCACTCTTCCAGAGACTGCCTTACTCCTCGGGTTGATAAGGTCATATTCTCCGTCATTGTTCAGCGAGTGCATGAATTCGTCGGTCACTGCTACAGAGATATTGAAATTCGTCAACTCACTTCCAGCTCTTTTTATTCTTACAAATTCTAAGATATCGGGGTGGTCAACCCGCAGCATGCCCATATTTGCGCCTCTCCTCGCCCCACCCTGTTTGATAACATCTGTTGCAACATTGTAAATCTTCATAAATGAAACCGGGCCGCTCGCTACACCTCCTGTAGAGCGGACTATATCGGCTTTCGGCCTGAGGTTCGAAAATGAGAACCCTGTGCCTCCTCCGCTCTGGAGGATCAATGCCGCATTTTTCAAGGTATCAAAAATCCCTTTCATGGAATCTTCGACCGGCAAGACAAAACATGCGGCGAGCTGTCCGGAGGGTTTGCCTGCATTCATCATGGCAGGTGAATTGGGAAGAAAACGGAGATCTGACATCAGAACAGAGAACATCTCCTCCCATTCCGCAGGATTACCTCCGTAGAGGTTTTCTGCAGAGGCAATGACGCCGGCAACGCGTTTGAACATTCCTTCAGGAGTCTCGACAACCTTGCCGGATTCATCTTTGAGGAGATAGCGGCGCTCAAGCACCAAACGTGCGTTTTCAGTGAGTTCCATGAAAACAGTATAGCAAAAAAGTTGACATTACAATGCTGACCAAGAAAAGAACAATCAGATCACGTGTCATTCCGTCTGTTCAAACAGGGAAAAATTCGCTTATGGGACTGACACAATACTGGTGAGCAACGCCAATTCTATTATGATGTTAATAACAACAGTCTCATATACGGAATGCACATTACTCAGAAAATCTCCCCTCACCCCTCTTTGCCAAAGAGTCCCGAAAGCTTTCGGGATTTGGAAAAGGGAGGTGAGGAGGGATTTTACTAATCAATGGAGGTTTTGAGAGGGTTACTGTTTTTTCCTTGCAGCAAGCTTGTTCAGGGCATTGATATACGCCTTGGCTGCTGCAACGATGATATCGGTATCGGCGCCATGACCGCGGACCGTCCTTCCCTCTTCTTCGAGGGAAACCATTACCTCTCCAAGAGCATCTGTCCCACCGGTTATTGCCTTGACCTCGAACTTCAGCAGGCTGCTCTTTGTCTCTGTTATCGCTGCAATTGCCTTGTAGGTTGCATCAACAGGTCCGTCTCCCTGCTCCATCCTGTGGATAATCTGGTCCCCCACTTTCAGTTTGACCGCAGCGGTGGGTTTCTGGTTGATCCCGCAGATCATAGAGAGATCAGCGAGGCTGTATATCTCCGGCGCCTGAGCAACCCCTGCGGTGATCAGCGCCTCTATGTCCTCATCAAAGATATCCTTTTTCTGGTCAGCAATCCGTTTGAACCTCTCAAATGTCTTATTCACCTCTTCATCAGAGAGTTTATAGCCGAGTTCTTTCAGTTTTGCTTTGAACGCATGACGGCCGGAATGTTTTCCAAGGATCAGCTTGGCTGAATAAAGCCCGATGCTCTCCGGCCTGATAATCTCATACGTGGATTTTTCCTTCAGGAGCCCGTCCTGATGAATCCCCGACTCGTGCGCAAAGGCATTGGCTCCGACAATCGCCTTGTTCGGCTGGACAGACATTCCTGTTATTTTAGTCACAAGCCTGCTGCTCCGCATGATCTCTTCCGTATTGATTTTCGTGTCGGCATTGAAGAGGTCGCGACGGGTACGCAAGGCCATGACAACTTCTTCCATGGAACAGTTTCCTGCACGTTCGCCGATACCGTTGATTGTACACTCAATCTGTCCTGCACCATTCAGCACCGCTGCGAGTGAATTTGATGTTGCAAGCCCGAGGTCGTTATGGCAATGTACAGCAATGACCGTTCTGCCGATATTTTTCACTTTTTCATGTATTGTCCTGATCATCGCCCCGAATTCCGAAGGGATGCTGTACCCAACAGTATCCGGGATATTTACGGTAGAAGCGCCGGCATCAATGACCGCTTCAACTACCTCGCAGAGGTAAGCGATATCAGTACGCGTTGCATCCATAGGAGAAAATTCCACGTCGTCGACGAAGCTCCGCGCAAGTTTCACCATCTCNACAGAGCGTTTCAANGCNTCTTCCCTGCTGACACGGAACTGGTATTTCAGATGAATGTCAGAGGTNGAGTGAAAGGTATGAATGCGCTTCTTCGGGGCATCCTTCAGGGCTTCCCATGCACTTCTGATATCTTCTTCCTTTGCCCTGGCGAGGCTGCAGATAATCGGCCCTTCGACCTCGTTTCCAACAGTTCTTATCGCTTCAAAGTCCCCGGGAGAACTGTAGGCAAAGCCTGCTTCAATAATATCAACTCCGAGTTTTGCAAGTTGTTTTGCAACCGCAAGCTTTTCCTGGACATTCATGGATGCCCCTGGTGACTGCTCACCGTCCCGGAGTGTTGTATCAAATATTTTGATCTGTCTCATTATGGTTTTCCTGCCTTCTGTTCTTGTTTCCTTCTTCTCGCAAAGAGAACTATATTTTCAATTATACCGCTTAAAAGGTAGATCATTGCAAATACAAACAGCGCAATTTCCGGATGCATGATAATGATCACAAGTACCACAACAAACGCGACCAGGATCCAGAAGGGTTTCCTTCTGCGGAAATCGAGTTCCTTTGCACCATGGAACCGGAGTGTGCTCACCATGAGTACTGCAAGAGAAAAAACAAAGAAGAGAATGAAATAGTTTTTTGCCGGAACTCTCGTCCACATTTCAGTATAAAAGATAACCAGTGTCGCCAAAAGGGTTGCAGCACCAGGGATGGGCATGCCTGTGAATGCCTTTGATTCTGTCGATCCCATCTGCACGTTATACCTGGCAAGCCTCAACGCCCCGCATGCAACGAAGAGAAAAGCTGCTGCCCAGCCCACCCTTCCGAAGGGTCTGAGTGCCCAAGTGTAAAGCATAACCGCCGGTGCGACTCCGAAAGCTACAAGGTCGGAGAGGGAATCGAGTTCTATTCCAAACTTGGTGGTGCTGTGGGTAAGCCGTGCGACCCAGCCATCGAGGCCGTCGAATATATCAGCCAGCAGGATCGCCCATGCTGCATGGATATAGAGGCCCTTGATCGATGCGAGGATTGAGTAGAAACCGAGGAACATCCCGCAGAGCGTCAGAGTGTTCGGCAATATATAAATACCTTTTCGCACTAAGCAAGCACTCCCTTTTTGAATTCCTCGATCCCGACACGTTCTACAAAGCGCGGCATGCGCTCCCGCGGTTTGGAATTTCTCGCATAGTAGTCGAGACACTTTTCGATAAGTGCAAGCGCCTGGTCGTCAGCGAGGTTCGCCGTAATCACATCAGCGATGCGCGGTCTTCCTCCGGAATTTCCTCCGACAAGAATTTTCCATCCACCCGGTTCTGCTATGGCACCGACGTCCCTCAGGAAACTTTCAGCGCAGCATAATTTACACCCTGAGACGCCTATCTTTGTCTTGGCCGGAATAACATCCTGCTTGCCGACATAGCCCTGTTCGATTTTTGCGGCAAGGCCGAGAGAATTCCCCTGTCCAAACTTGCAGGTTACTGTGCCTGGGCACGCCTGAACGTAATGCACACAGAGGCCCTCCGCAGGTCCGATTTCCATTGCAAGATCATCCCATGCCTTTTCTACATCTCCCGGCTGTAATCCAACAAGAGCAATCCGTTGTCCCGACGTGATCTTAATGATACGGACGTTATACTTCCGTGAGACCTTTGCAAGGGCTTCAAGGATTTCCGGAGTCAACACCCCCATGGGAATTCTCGGCACTATGGCATACGTCTGTTTATCTCTTTGTAAAATTGCGCCTCTCGGTTCGTCTGCCATGATAATTCTCCTCCAGGGTTTCTTATTGTTTCTTAATGAGCATATTGTCTGTTTTTCATTGAGAATTGTTTATTGATTATTGTTAACTGCAATCACTGTCTCTCCCGCCTTAACTTTATCACCGAGTTCTACACTGACATTTATGTCTTTCGGCAGATACGCGTCGAGCCGTGAACTGAATTTTATCATGCCATAGCGCTCACCGCGTCTTAGTGTATCACCGGCCTTCACTCTGCAGACAGCCCTTCTTGCGATAAACCCTGCCACTTGTCTTACTAGTATTTTACCGTAATTTGTTTCGAGAACCATATCGATATGTTCATTCTTTAGCGATGCGTCATCTTTATATGCAGCCATGAATTTCCCCGGCATGTGCCGGACAGCAACTACCTTCCCTTCACTTGGCGCCCGGTTTACATGAACATCAAGGGGGGACATGAAGATGCTTATCTGTTTTACCTCGGATCTGAGGTAATCCTGCTCGTAGTTATCCTTTATAAGGATAACTTTTCCGTCAGCAGGAGCGACAAACAACCCTTCTCCCAGCGGCGTCACCCTTTCCGGGTCCCTGAAGAAATAGGGCATGAAAAGCGTGATCAGAAACGAAGCGGCTGAGATGCATACCAGAAGAAAGAAAGCAGAATGATGCGTCCCTGATCTCCAGATCCAAAGGAGAATAAGAGCTAATATGACCGTAAAGAAAAGGGATCCGAGGATAAACGGATACCCTTCCGGCGCAAGCTTCATCACGCCTTTGACTTATCTACGAGTTTGCCTTTCTTGAGCCAGGGCATCATTGCCCGGAGTTTTGCTCCGACCTCCTCTATGGGATGTCCTTCTCCCTGGCGTGTAAGTGCATTAAATACCGGTTTGTTTGCACGGCATTCGAGGATCCATTCTTTAGCAAACTGTCCGGACTGTATTTCTCCGAGGATCTTCTTCATCTCCTGTTTTGTTTCAGAGGGTATAATCCTCGGACCCCGTGTGAGGTCTCCGTATTGTGCGGTATTGCTTATTGAGTACCGCATGTTCGAAATGCCGCCTTCGTAGATGAGGTCGACAATCAATTTGACCTCGTGGAGGCATTCAAAATAAGCCATTTCCGGTGAGTATCCGGCTTCGACGAGCGTCTCATACCCTGCCGATATGAGTGCAGTAAGTCCTCCGCAGAGTACAACCTGCTCTCCGAACAGGTCTGTTTCAGTTTCTTCCCTGAAGGTCGTTTCTATAACGCCTGCACGTCCTCCGCCGATGGCCGAGGCATAAGCAAGGGCGACTTTCTTTGTATCTTGTGACGGGTCTTGATAAATAGCGATAAGACAGGGGACTCCGCTCCCCTTTGTATATTCTGACCGGACAAGATGTCCGGGACCTTTCGGCGCTGTCATGAAGACATTTACACTTGCCGGTGGCACAATCTGGCCGAAATGGATATTGAATCCATGAGCAAATCCGAGGTAAGCTCCCTTTTTGATATTCGGTGCAATCTCGGCCTTGTATATATCGGCCATATATTCATCGGGAACAAGCATCATGATCACGTCAGCCTTCTTTGCGGCCTCTCCCGCTGTGTATACCCTGAATCCGGCCTTCTCAGCTTTTTCCCAGCCCGGGCCGCCTTTTCTTACGCCGATGATCACATCGACTCCGCTCTCCTTCAGNTTATTCGCATGGGCATGCCCCTGGCTTCCNTATCCTATTACTGCTACTTTCCTGTTTTTCAGGATCTTCTTGTCAGCGTCTTTATCATAGTAGACTTTTACCATCATTCCCTCCGTGAATAGTGTGAAATAGTTATGCGTATTATATTACAACATTGTGTATTTTTTCTAATTTACTCTCGAAAAGGCAGAAGGAAGGTCATGCCTTCACAGAGAACAATGTCTGCATTATTTGGGTCAATCCGGGTTAGCATATTGATCGGTCGAAGTGATAAGCTACCATATGTTGCCCGTCATCCTGACATATCTGGGGGTCGGCGTTGTTGCGGGGGTATTGGCAGGCTTGCTCGGCATCGGCGGAGGACTCGTCATTGTTCCGATGCTCGTCTTCGTGCTCGGCAGCCAGAATATTCCCCACGAACACATCATGCATATTGCGCTGGGAACATCCATGGCCAGCATCATCTTCACTTCCGTCTCCAGTTTCCGGGCACATCACAAGAGGGGCGCGGTCAATTGGACAATCGTCCGGAGGATTACAGCCGGGATTCTGACAGGCACTTTCCTTGGCACATATGTCGCCTCCCGTCTTTCGACAAATTTCCTGAAGGGGTTCTTTGCAGGTTTCCTCTACTACGTGGCCATTCAGATGCTCATGGATAGGAAGCCGAAAACCTCACGAGAGTTTCCCGGACAGGCAGGAATGTTCAGTGTTGGCAGTATCATCGGCGTAGTCTCGAGTTTGGTTGGAATCGGAGGGGGAACGCTCTCGGTTCCATTCATGATGTGGTGTAACCTTTCCATACACGAGGCGATAGGAACGTCTGCAGCCATCGGCTTTCCTATTGCAGTCGCAGGCAGTATCGGTTACCTCCTCAACGGGGCAGGCATTTCTTCCCTGCCTCAGTATTCTTTCGGATATATCTATCTCCCCGCGCTTGCGGGGATTGTATGCGCCAGCATACTGACCGCGCCATTAGGTGTGCGTTTGGCCCATAGCCTGCCCGTATCAAAGCTGAAAAAAGTATTTGCCGGACTCCTCATTCTGGTCGGTACAAGGATGTTGTTCAGCATCTGAAGAAGACCGGTGAGACGACGTACACATCCCTAAACCATGCCTACCTGAAAGAGAGAGCACCTTTTCCCAATAAAAATCATTTTACGCTAATCCCCACTTGACATTTTCTGATAATTTGTTATAAATATAGTAATTAGCACTCTCGACATTAGAGTGCTAATTCGAAAAACAGGTTGTGCATGTCGTTACAAAACACCATGTTTCTCTAAGGAGGTGAACCACTATGTTGTGGTCGGATTTTGAAAGGTTTGGAAGGATTTTTGATCCGTGGCGTGAGTTCGAACGCATGAGCCGTGCTGTTGCAAGAGGAACGTCACCGTCGGCTGTTGAATTCCCGGCAGTCAACATATGGGTATCAGGCAACGATGCGATAGTTACTGCGGAGATACCGGGCGTTGCCCCGAATTCTATCGATATCTCTGTAATAGGCAATTCTCTCACACTGCGGGGTTCGCGTCAGCCGGAAGCCCTGAAAGAAGGCGAGGCTTACCACAGAAGAGAGCGCTGGCAGGGTGAATTCACAAAAACAGTCGATCTCCCTTTTGCTATTGATGCCAATAAGGTTGAGGCGTCCTTCAGCAGGGGAGTCTTGCAGATAACACTCCCCCGGGCAGAAGCCGACAAACCCAAAAAGATTGCTGTCAAATCAGCATAAATTTTTAAGGAGGTGATTCTCTATGCCGGATATGGCAAAAGATATACAGAAAAAAGAAGCAGAAAGCCCCGAGAGGGGTGAGCGCACAAGAACGCGGAGAGTCTACACCCCAGTAGTTGATATCATTGAGAGAAAAGACGATATTATCGTCATAGCTGATATGCCCGGTGTTGATGAGAAATCCGTTGATATTACTATCGAGAAAAATGTACTCACCATCAGCGGTGCTGTTGAGGCCGTCATACCCGAAAACCGGACCATGTATGTGAATGAGTATGGCATAGGCGACTATCAGCGGGTGTTTACTCTTACTGATGAAGTCGATAAGGAAAAGATACAGGCATCAGTGAAAAATGGTATGCTGAAAATAGTTTTACCGAAAGCTGAGGCTTTGAAAACACGGAAAATTGCCGTAAAAACTGAGGCGTAAGGACAACGTCAAAAGAAAGGAGAGAATATCATGGCAAAGAAAACAATCGTTCCTGTGCAGAAGGAAAGTCTCCCGGCAAGGCGCGAAGATTTGAACCCTTTCGCCCTGCTCCGCCAGGAGATGAATTCACTCTTTGACAACTTCTTCAGCGGTTTTGCACCGGAGTCCTTTGAAACGCGCCTCGGTGCTTTCAGTCCCCGCGTTGATATAGCGGAAACCGACAAAGAGATAAAGGTTACTGCAGAACTTCCCGGCATGGACGACAAGGACATCGATGTTGCCCTCACCAGGGATATGCTGACAATCAGGGGTGAAAAGAAGGAAGAGAAAGAAGAGAAGGGCAAGAATTACTACCGCATGGAACGTTCCTATGGTTCATTCAGCCGCTCTGTCCCTCTTCCTTCGGAAATCGATACAAACAAGGTCAAGGCCGATTTCAAGAAAGGCATCCTGACTGTTACTCTTCCCAAAACACCACAGGCAATTAAAGAGACAAAGAAAATTCAGGTCAAGGCTGAATAAATATTCAGGAGGGCCGATATCGTGAAAAGTATCAGCCCTCTCCTGTGTATCCTTCTCTCAGAACTCAGTCCATGCAGTATAATCTAATTACTTATACGGTCATAAGCATGAAGATATGATTATAAAATCCCTCCCCACCTCCCTTTACCAAAGGGAGGAATATTCCCCTCTTTGGCAAAGAGGGGCAAGGGGAGATTTTTCAAAAATGATCCTTACTTATGAACTTCTTAGTAGCCATGCATAACCGTTTCTCGCTTATGCCTTTCATTGCAATGGGCTTTATTTCGATGCTCCTACAGATAACAGTCCTTCGTCTCCTTCTTTCGACCTTTTCGGGGAATGAACTTGATATAGGGATAACCCTCTCATTCTGGCTCATCTTCGTCGGCCTCGGGAGCTATGCGGGAAGGAAACTAAACTTTAGACATGCATTCGCTCTGTCCTTTCTCCTGATCGCTATCCTTATGTTACCGACTGTTTTGGCGATAAAAGCGATTAAGCCAATCCTCTCCCTTGTACCCGGGGAGACCGTCCCCTTTTTTTCACTCATTCTTTCGACTGCGGTGGTTCTTCTGCCCCTTTGCTTTGCACTCGGTCTCCAGTTTCCCCTAGCAGTTTCATTTTCCGGGGAGAAGAATGCAGTTGGTAAAATTTATGGGCTTGAGGCAGCAGGAGCATTCTTTGGAGGAATAGTATTCACCTTTTTACTCTCATCAAGAATAGACGCTTTCAGTCTCTGCCTGGGACTCTCGGTGCTTTTTATCATCGTCGGAATGTTTGTCTCAGGAAAGAAAGTATTTATAACAGTTTTCATCTTCCCACTGCTCATGTATGCCGCTTTTTACCGGTCTGCGCACACCCTGCCCTGGCAGGGTGTCGAACTTGTCCGTACTGTAGAGTCAAAATATGGAGATATCGCTGTGATAAAAGTAGGGAGCCAGTCAAGTTTATACAGCAACGGGCAGCTCCTTTTCACCTATCCGGACATTCAGGACGGTGAACTGAAAACACACCTTTCCATGTCTTTGCATCCTGCCCCATCGCAGATACTCATCATAGGTGGTTCTCCAGGAATTCTGCGGGAGTTCCTCAAATACCCTGTGGGACATATTGATTTTGTCGAACTCGATCCGAAGATCATCCGGACTTCACAGGAACTCCTCGATATCGACGACAGGGAAGCTGTACAAAATCCAAATGTTTCCCTGGTAACCGAAGACGGGAGAAGGTTCGTTAAAAGCAGTCAATATCCAAAATATGACCTGATCCTGATTAACCTTCCACCGCCCTCCACTGCGGGTATCAACAGGTTCTATACGATCGAATTTTTCAGTGAGGCAAAGAGTGTGCTAAGGAAAGGCGGCATTATCATCCTTTCAACACCTCCTTCTGCAGGTTATATCGGCAGGAGCATGCAGATGGTAAACGGTTCTCTCTATACCTCGCTCAGGTCCGTTTTCCCTCACGTAGCAGTGACCGCACAGGAATACGGGTACCTCTTTGCATCAGAGACTCAAGTAAATACAGAGGCCGGGACTCTCGAAAACCGCTTCAGAGAGAGGGGAATCCCCACCACATATTTTCAGGAATATCTGTTCCGTGATATCTTCTCACCCTTTGGCCTGAATTATGTCCGTCAGAGGCTCGGTGAAATTGCTTCTGCGAATACTGATCTCCGCCCCTCTGCATATCTCTACAATCTCATTCTGTGGTCGGAGGTGCATGGAGGTGAATCACTCAAGTATCTCCTGTCAATCAGACTTTTAGATATGCTTTTGGGAGGAGCGCTTATACTATCCATCATCGCTCTTCTCATATTCAGAAAACAAAACCGGGTGGTATACTTTTCTGTTTTTACTACCGGTTTTTCCGGAATGACCTTTACCATAACGACGCTGCTGACGTTTCAGGCATTCTTCGGCTATATCTATGAAATGATAGGGGTGCTGTCGGCAACATTCATGACCGGCCTCTGGGTGGGAACAGCAATAACTGTCCGGATTAAACGTGCGTTAAGAACGCTGCTTATCCTGGAATTGCTTACCGTTCTTCTCGCGGTCTCTGCGCCATTCTTCTTCAGGTTAGAGATTCTTTTTTATGTGCTCATTTTTTCAGCAGGAGTCCTGACAGGCGGACAGTTCACTACAGCCAGTCTCTCGCTTTCCGATGCAGGCTCCGGAGGAAAGCTGTATGCACTTGACCTTTTCGGTTCTTTTATCGGAGCGTCCGTCCCTGCAATCATTCTTATACCTTTATTCGGAGTCTCCTCGGCCCTCTTCTCTGTTGCATTAATCAAGGCTTTTTCAGCAATAATGATCGTAAGCACCCGAATCGGGTTTTCAGTATTATCATCAAGCATTCCTAACCACTGAATTTTTAACAGCACAAAGGAAAAAATAAGGCAGGGTTATTATTTGCCCTGCCTTTATCACAATACTTCTCTGATCTTCTTTATATTTAGAATTCTCTTATTTGCATGCAGCTGTTTTCTTGCAATCTTTGTCCTTGCAGTCTATTTTGCCATCTCCATCGTTATCAATTCCGTCAGAACAATCCTCTACAGGAACAACAAGGAGAGGCTGACAGGCTGGATCACTCGTACAGTCCCCATCAGCGCAGTCTATGGCACCATCTCCGTCATTGTCTATTCCGTCCGTACAATTCTCAACCGGTGCAGGTATACAGGCCGGATCACTCGTACAGTCCCCATCAGCGCAGTCTATGGCACCATCTCCGTCATTGTCTATTCCGTCCGTACAATTCTCAACCGGTGCAGGTGCACAGGCCGGATCACTCGCGCAGTCCGTATCATCACAATCCACCATGCCATCCCCGTCGTTATCAACCGTGTCGCTGCAGTTCACTTCTACAGAAAGCCCTATGCAGCGTATTGCAATGTACGCCGGAGCTACATACGTCCCGTCTAAATTCATACAGTTTGCCTTAAACCCCTGATCCGTTTCATTCACCGGTGTCCCTGCACTCGCAAGGACTGCGCCTGTCGGACATTCTGCATATCCGCTCAATGCCATCCCGTCAGAGTCGCAAGAACAGTTTGAAACATTCTGGCAGGTTTTAACATACGTATTTGATAAATCCCCACCCCCTGCCCCGTCTGTATTACTCCATGAAATTGGCAATTCCGAAGGGTTGCAATTTTCAGGACCACTTACGATACGAAGTTGTCCGTTTACCTTTTTATAACATCCATAAATGATATCCCCTATTTCCGCAGGAGCCTGGACTCCAGCCTTATTTTTTGCTGCGTAGCATGGTAATGCAGTCGTCATAAACATCAGAATTACAAGCAGAGAAAATACAATCTTCAGTTTCTTCCTCATTTTTTAGCCTCCTTACTGTTTCTGTTAGGCGAACGTAAGTCGGCTGGTTGCGCCACTGGCTCCCCCACCAACCATGGCGCCCATATGGGCAGGTGGGTTCCGCACCTCCTCCTCAATACATGATTCGGGTCCTCCCTCTGGTTTGTCACCTCCTTTCATAGTCCTGACAGGTATGGTTCTGTTCAGCATAACCATCAAAACAAATTAAATATGTGATACAGATCACAATATCGGGCATATCGTTGCATAAGGACTGGCTGTTTGGTGAGCAGAAATTTTATACTAAAGTATGTCAAAAGTTGTTCAATGTGAACTCTGCCCGAATGGATGTGTCATGGAAAACGGCGAGCGGAGCAAGTGCAGGGCGCGAATGAACAAAGACGGCAAGCTCTATAGCCTTGTCTACGGGAAACCTTGTGCTGTCCACGTCGATCCGATAGAGAAAAAACCCTTCTTCCATTTCCTTCCCGGGACCACCGCTTTCTCTATAGCCACTGCCGGCTGTGTCCTCAGTTGCAAATTCTGCCAGAACTGGCAGATATCACAGGCAAAACCGGAGGACACAGACACCTATGACCTGCCTCCGGAGAAGGTCGTAAACAATGCAATCCGTTATCAGTGTAAGTCGGTAACCTATACCTATACAGAGCCTACGGTTTTCTACGAATACATGTATGACACTGCAATCATCGCTAAAGAGAAGAAAATAAAAAACACCATGCACTCATGCGGATACATCAGGGAAAAGCCGCTGAGGACGCTCTGCAGATATATGGATGCTGCTGATATCGACTTAAAAGGGTTTTCGGAAGATTTCTATGAGCGGATATGCAACGGAAGACTCAGGCCTGTCCTTGATTCGCTTGTAACATTAAAGCAGGAAGGTGTATGGCTTGAGATAACCAACCTCGTGATTCCGACGCTGAATGACAATATGAAAATGATAAAGGAGATGTGCATCTGGATTGTTAAAAATCTCGGTTCCGATATCCCTGTTCATTTCTCACGGTTTCACCCTTACTATAAACTGACAAATCTCCCGCCGACCCCTGTCGAGACACTGACCTCAGCGAGAAATACCGCCATGGAAGCCGGCATAAAATTTGTTTACATCGGTAATATCAGGCATGAGGCCGAAAATACCTTCTGCCCTAAGTGCAGAAAACTGCTGATTGAACGGATCGGGTATTTTGTCAAACAGAATTATCTATCGAATGGAAAATGTAAACACTGCAACACCATTATTCCGGGTGTATGGAGTTGAAACGACTCATGAGGAGCAGAGAACCATGAAGAGAAGAGATTTTTTAAAAACCATTTTATTAGGAGGCATACTTGCTCTTTTCGGGAAAAAAGTAAATGCCGCAAAGAAACAGGAGCACAAGCTGAAAGAGGCGATGTTCTGGAAAAGACTCGATTGAACACCATGAAGATGAGAAAGATCTTTTTATTTCTTTTCCTCTTTCTTGT
>JGI11641J44799_10000292_pt1 | contig 14640 bp, 10 predicted proteins | sample WetSurSiteA1Bulk_FD_44799 | JGI IMG/M metagenome (IMG submission 44799) | reverse complement strand
GCCGAACACGTTTTTATAGGCAGGCCTGATGATCCTCCTGGAGGCAAATGTGACTTCTTCCAACCGGTGGGCACACCAACCCGCCATACGTGCAATGGCAAAGATAGGTGTGAAAAGCTCCTTGGGGATGTCGATGCATTTGTAAACAAACCCTGAATAGAAATCGACGTTGGCGCTCACCACCTTGGAATTACCGCCCTTGAACCTGGCAAACGCTTCCGGGGCAAGTTCCTCGATAGATTCGTAAAGATTATATTCATCGGCTTTGCCTTTGGTTTCGGCCAGGTCCCTTGCCTTATCCTTCAGCAGTATGGCTCTGGGATCGGACAATGTATAAATGGCATGTCCGACACCATATATTTTACCCGAGCCGTCGCCGGCTTCACCCTTCAGGATTTTCTGCAGGTATTCCAGCAGTTCTTTCTTATCTTTCCAGTCCTTTACATTTTTTTTGATATCCCGGATCATTTCTTCGACCTGCAGGTTGGCTCCGCCGTGCAGGTATCCTTTCAGTGATCCGAGACCGGCTGATATGGCAGAATAGGTATCCGTCCCTGCCGAACTGATCACGCGGGTGGCAAAGGTGGAATTGTTACCGCCGCCATGCTCGGCGTGCAGGACCAGTGCCAGATCCAGAATATCAGCTTCCAGCTTTGAATAATCCTCTCCCTTCAGCATATAGAGAAAATTCTCGGCTGTACTCATCTCGGGATCGGGGTGACGGAAGATCAGGGATTTCCGCTGGTAAGTATGCCTGAATCCGAAATATACATAGGCTGCAATGACCGGGAATTTGGCGATGAGGTTGAGGGACTGTTTTAACAGGTTGATATGTGAATAATTCTCTGCCTCATCGTCCTGTGTATACATGACAAGCACCGATCGGGCCAGCATGTTCATGATGTTCTTCCCCCGGAACGAAAGGATCAGGTTCACAAAACTGTTGGGCAGGTCCCGATGTCCGGCCATATAGGAAGAAAACAGCTCCAGGTCATCTTTATTGGGCAGCTTGCCGGTAAGCAGCAGATACACCGTCTCATCAAATCCATGCCTTTTGTCTTTCTGAAATCCGTGTACAAGGTCTTCCACATTGATGCCCCGGTAATAGAGACGGCCTTCGCAAGGGGTAACCAGACTATCCTTCTTTTCATATCCCACAACATCGCCGATATTGGTGAGGCCCACCAGTACCCCTGATCCGTCCTGGTTCCTGAGACCGCGCTTCACATTGTACGTTTCGAAAAGCTCCTTGTCGATTTGAGAAGCCTGAACGGTTATCTCCTCAAGTTTTTGCATGAATTCACTCAGTGGTTGCATGGTAAATGAATTTACGGTTTATAATTCAAAGATTGGTCAGGTTCTCACCTGGCCGTTTCCAAAAATGATGTATTTGGGTGCCATGAGGTCTTTTAATCCCATGGGCCCTCTTACATGAAGTTTCTGATTGCTGATCCCCATTTCAGCTCCAAGGCCGAATTCATTGCCATCGCTGAAGCGGGTGGAGGCATTGATAAAGCAGGCAGCCGAATCCACTTCCTGGATAAACCGCATGCCCTGCGTATAACTGTCGGTGACGATGGCATCCGAATGATGCGAACTGAAGTTGTTGATATGGTCGATTGCCTCATCCACGTTCTCAACAACTTTCACGGAGAGGATCAGGTCGAGGTACTCCGTGCGCCAGTCAATTTCAGATGCGATTTCAATGCCAGGCAATATTTTCCTCGTCTTTTCACAACCCCTGAGGATGACGCCGGCCTTGTCATAGATCTCCTTCATAAGGGGAAGGAACTGTCCGGCCACACGGCTGTGGATAAGCAGGGTCTCCATGGCATTGCATACCCCCGGCCGTTGTACTTTGGCATTGTAGCAGATTTTTGAAGCCATCTCCAGGTTGGCGAATTCATCGACGTAAGTATGGCAGATACCCATATCGTGCCGGATAACAGGGATTACCGAGTTTTCCTCAACAAAGCGGATCAGTTCAAGTCCGCCCCGGGGTATAATGACATCAATAAAGTCTTTTAATTTAACCAGTTCCAGCACCGATTCCCTTTTGGTGTCCTTTACAATGCCGACACAATCTTCAGGTAGACCTGCCCTTACAAGTCCCTTGCCGATAAGACTGGTAAGCAGCAGGTTGGAGTGAATGGCATCGGATCCTCCGCGCAGAATAACGCCATTACCTGATTTTATTGTCAATGCAGCAACCTCGATGCAAACATTCGGGCGGGATTCAAAGATAATGCCTATGACGCCGATGGGTACCCGGATCTGTCCGACTTTCAGCCCGTTAGGAAGGGTGTTCATGTTGAAAATTTCCCCTACAGGATCTTTTAAGTTGACAACATCATTTAACACTTCAATTAATCCCTGTATACGTTTGTCATTCAGGGTAAGCCTGTCGATAATTGCTCCCGATAGACCCTTCTCTTTTCCGGCAGCGACATCCTTGCTGTTTTCAGTTTTGATGGCATCCCGGTTTCTGTCGATTTCTTCTGCTATAGCTAACAAAGCCTGATTTTTCCGGCTTGTTTCCGCTTTGGCCAGTTCACGTGCTGCAAGCTTTACCTGACCTGCTTTTTTGCTGAGGTTCTCTGAATTGTCATACATGTCTGACGGCTTTTTTTTGGCTGGCAACAAAATGCGTACCTATCTCCTTTCCTGCCAGCAGATCGAAGATGATGGCCGGGTCGGTACCGCTTGCTATGATGCAGTCAATCCGGCTTCTCAGGCAGATTTTGGCAGCTGAGATCTTGGTAACCATGCCGCCGGTACTGAAAGAGGATCCGGCACCCGAGGCAAGCTGTTCCAGTTCCGGTGTGATTTCCAGCACCGAATGAATGATTTCTGCAGTTGCCTCCGTCCGCGGATCCGCCGAATACAATCCGTCGATATCCGACAGCATAACCAGCAGATCAGCTTCAACAAGCGAGGCAACTATGGCCGACAACGTATCATTGTCGCCGAATACAATTTCGTAAGTAGCGATGGTGTCATTTTCATTGATGATGGGAATGATATCCATGTCGAGCAGTTTGTGCAAGGTTCTTCCGGCATTCCGGTTCAGTACCGGAATGGTGACCACATCCTTTGTAAGCAGGACCTGTGCAACTGTCTGGTTGTAACCATCAAAGAATTTCTGATAGATCTTCATCAGTTCAGCCTGACCGACTGCTGCCAGGGCCTGCTTTTTGGCCAGTTCCTGGGGCCTGCGGGTAATGCCAAGGCGGCCTGCACCAATCCCGATCGCACCCGAAGTGACCAGGATAACCTGGACCCCCCGGCGCCGCACAGCGCTCAGTACGTAAGCCAGCTTCTCAATACTGTGGAAATTCATCCTTCCATTCGGATAAGAAAGGGAGGAGGTTCCGATCTTCACCACAATTCTTTTTTTGTTCTTAAGTACTTCTCTGTAATCCATTATATTGTATATCAACCTTTCCTGCATTTTACATCAAAAAACAATTTCACCAATGGATGACGGGAATTGCAATTCAACAGCCGTGTCCCGGGGAATCATCACATTGCATATGGATTCAAGCTTTTCCTGTAGCTCCGTTTCACCATCCACGACAACGGCTTTGAAGCTGCCCCCCGGAACGATCATGTACTTTCCGTTCGTTTCCATTTTGATAACGATGAAATTGGCCTGGGCAATTTTCGCCACCATCAGGGCAAGCGGGTAATTGTCATCATATTCGATATCCGAGGAAGAAACCGGGTCGTTCTCGTTGATGATGGGGATAATGCTCATGTTCAGCAACGTGTTGAATGTATTCCGGGTGTTTTTCACGCGTTGCGGATAGCCGATAATATCGCTGGTAAGCAGCACCTGGGCAACGATCTGGCTGTACTCATCAAACGAACGCTGGTACCACCTGATCAGCTCGGCCTGGCCAACGGCTGCCGTCGCCTGCATCTCCACCAGCGTATCAGGCAGGTTCTGGAGCTTGAGCTTCTCGGCTCCCAGGATAATGGCACCGGAAGTAACCACCAGCACATGTTTGCCGCTGTTGTGCAGGTTGGTAATTACCTTTGCCAGCCGGTCCATTTTTCCGGGACTGATTTTGCCGTGCTGGCCCAGCAATGTCGATATTTCAACCCTCACTACAATTGTTTCCTTTCCCATCGCTTCTTCTAACTCATGAGTAAATTGCGGTACGCTTCATCCTTGTTCTCAAAATGAAAAAGCTGCACCAGGGCTCTCATCTTCTGGGCAATCTTATCATTGCACAGGTTCCCGAGGCTGCCTTCATGATGATGATGCACGGTCCCCTCTGCCTTGTAGGTCCCTTCCTGTATCCTTTTGGCCACTTCCCTATAGGCTTCACGGAAGGGCATTCCTTCAAGTACCAGTTTATTTACCTCTTCTACCGAAAAGATATACTTGTACTTATCATCGGTAAGAATATCGCTGGCGGGTATAATCCTCCCGACAGCGTAGGCCATCATCCGGATACAGTCCTTCATTTCCCCAAAAACAGGCAGAAACGATTCCTTGATGATCTGCATGTCACGAAAATACCCTGAAACCAGGTTGATCCAGATATGATCCACCTCGCCGGGCAGCGCTTGTATTTTATTACATTTTGCCCGTATCAACTCAAATACATCTGGGTTTTTCTTGTGCGGCATGATGCTTGAGCCTGTTGTAAGTTCTTCGGGCAGTGTCAGGAACCCAAAATTCTGGCTGGCAAACAGGCATATGTCGCCTGCCATTTTTGATAATGTACCGGCCAGGGATGCCAATGCATAGGCACTGATCCTTTCGGTTTTACCGCGGCTCATCTGGGCATTGACAACATTATAATGCATGGTTTCGAAACCCAGGAGATCCGTAGTCATCTGCCGGTTGATCGGGAAGGAGGACCCGTATCCGGCCGCTGAACCAAGCGGATTTTTGTCGGCAATACGGTAGGCAGCCAGGAGCAATTGCATGTCCTCTGTAAGGGATTCGGCGTACGCGCCAAACCAGAGGCCAAAAGAAGATGGCATCGCTACCTGCAAATGTGTATATCCGGGGATCAGCATGTGTTTGTATTTTTCACTCTGGTCTATCAACAACTGGAAAAGCGCACCGGTGATCTCCACCACCTCATGCAGCTCTTCCCGTATGAACAGCTTGATATCCAGCAAAACCTGGTCATTACGTGATCGTGCTGCGTGGATCTTCTTCCCGGTTTCGCCCAGTTTCCGGGTAAGCAGTAATTCAACCTGCGAATGCACATCCTCCACCCCTTCCTCAATGGTGAAACTACCCTGCAGAACAGCTTCATGGATCAGCAGAAGCTCATTGTGCAATGCCGTACGTTCTTTTGCTGTCAGCAGGCCGATGCTTTCAAGCATGATAATATGGGCGATGGAGCCCAGCACATCATAACGTGCCAGCAATTGATCCAGTTCACGGTCCCTGCCCACTGTGAACCGCGCGATCAGTTCGTCTGTTTTGATATTCTTTTCCCAGAGTTTCATGACAGTTTAATTCAACCTTCGGGAATTGCGTCCTGAAGTGTTAATTTTCCTGAAAAATACCCGGAATACTTCAGGGTTATTTCCTTTTCCTTCTGGTGATGGCATTGTGGGCCATCAGCCTGATCGCATTGATCTTGATAAAACCGGCGCTGTCTTTCTGGTCGAAGCCCCCGGCAATGTCCATACTGGAAAGATCTTTGTCATACAGTGAACTTGGGGATACCCGGCCGTTGATAATGACATTGCCTTTATAGAGGGACAGGTAAACGATACCGTCAATCAGTTCCTGGCTTTTGTCGATAGCAGCCCTTAAGAACTCCATTTCGGGACTGAACCAGAATCCATTATAAACGATTTCGGCAAAAACAGGTGAAAGCATGTTGCGAAGCCTCATCACCTCGCGATCCATGGCTATGCCTTCGATATCCATGTGCGCCTGTAAAAGGATTGTGCCCGCCGGAGTTTCATAAACGCCTCTCGATTTTATGCCGACAAATCGGTTTTCTACCATATCCAGCAAACCTATGCCGTTTTCCCCTCCAATTTTGTTCAGGTAAACAAATAATGCCAAAGGCTCGGTTATGCTCACGCCATCCTGGCTATTTACAACCCTTACCGGAATTCCGTCCTTAAAATGGATCTCAATTTGCGTCTCTCTATCCGGCGCATGTTGTGGGGGAACGATTTTGGTAAGCATATCCATTTCGGGCCTGAATCCAGGATCTTCGAGGATACCGGCCTCATGGCTGATGTGCATCAGGTTGTCATCCTCGCTGTAAGGCTTTTTAACAGTAGCTTTTACGGGGATATTCTTTTCCCGGGCATAATTCAGCATATCAGTCCTTCCTTTGAACTGTTCCAGAAATTCCTGTGTTTTCCAGGGTGCAAGCACCTTGATTTTCGGATTCAGGGCATAATACGACAATTCAAACCTTACCTGATCGTTTCCCTTTCCTGTGGCACCATGCGATACATATTCCGCCTGCTCTTCATGCGCAATCTCTATCTGGTATTTGGCAATTAACGGTCTTGCCAGCGAAGTGCCCAGCAGGTAACGGCTCTCATACATAGCGTTGGCTTTCAGTGCAGGAAATATGTAATCGGTAACAAATTCCCTTTTCAGGTCTCTGATATATACTTTGGAAGCACCAATTTTTACCGCCTTTTTTTCGACTTCCTGAAAATCATCATCCTGACCCACATCAGCAATATAGGCGATCACTTCATATCCTTTATCGATCAGCCATTTCAGGATAACCGAGGTATCCAGTCCCCCGCTGTACGCCAGCACAACTTTTTCCTTCTTCATGTGCAATTACTTAATTTTATCCTTTAATTCAGGTATAATAATTATCAAAGTATTAATAATATCCTTTTCAGTAACATTATCATGGGGCACAATGAGGATGGTATCATCGCCGGCAAGGGTTCCGACTATCTCAAATGGATTTACCTTATCGATAAGCGAAGCTATGCTGGGAGCGTAACCCGGCAGGGTTTTGATTATCCCGAGCTTGTTGGCAAACTGGATGGAAACAAAGCCTTGCGCCGCATAGCTCTCCGCGAGCTCGTGGCCTGGTATATGGTGCTGATCAGGCAGTTCATAAATGTATCCTTTCTCCATATCAGAGATTTTATTCACTTTAAGGAATTTCAGGTCCCTTGAAAGCGTTGCCTGTGTATAGTTCAATCCTTTCTTCTCGAGCAGGTCCAGCAATTCCTCCTGACTGGATACCTTCTGTGACGAGATGATGTTTCTTATGGCCAGTAGCCTTTCTGTTCTGTTTCCCATGATGAATAGATATTCATTAATGATGCAAATATATACGCTTTTTTATAAGTATGCAAGATGAATTTAAAAATATTTGTATTTTTGGGCCAAATATAGGACTAATTTTCTTTGAGGTTTTAAAAAAGATGGACAATTCAATCAGGAAAGTAATCGTGCTGGGCTCCGGAGCGCTTAAGATCGGAGAGGCTGGCGAGTTTGATTATTCGGGTTCGCAGGCATTAAAAGCGCTGCGGGAAGAAGGGATTAAAACCGTTCTGATTAACCCTAACATTGCTACCGTACAAACTTCCGAAGGGATTGCCGATACCATTTACTTTCTTCCTGTTACGCCCTATTTTGTTGAGAAGGTCCTTGAAAAGGAGAAACCTGACGGAATTCTTTTGTCATTTGGCGGACAGACCGCCCTGAACTGCGGTATAGCCCTGTTCAAGAACGGGGCCCTGGAAAGGCACAATGTCCGTGTTCTGGGAACTCCGGTACAGGCGATCATGGATACCGAAGATCGTGATTTGTTCATTAAAAAACTGGATGAGATCGGGGTGAAGACCATTCAGAGTTTCGCCGTCACCGATGTGGAGGATGCTGTAAAAGCAGCTGTTGAACTTGGTTATCCCATCATTATCAGGGCAGCCTATACGCTCGGGGGACAGGGCAGCGGGTTCTGCAACCATGAGACGGAACTGAGAAGAATGGCCGAGAAGGCCTTTTCTTATGCCCCGCAGATACTCGTCGAAAAATCCCTCAAGGGCTGGAAGGAAGTTGAATACGAAGTGGTGCGGGATTGTTACGACAACTGCATCACGGTGTGCAACATGGAAAATTTTGATCCGCTTGGCATACATACCGGAGAAAGCATTGTTGTAGCGCCATCACAAACCCTGACAAACTCGGAATATCATGTTCTCCGGCAGCTTGCCATTATGATAATCCGGCATATCGGAATCGTCGGCGAATGCAACATACAATATGCCCTTGATCCTTACTCCGAAGATTACCGTGTTATTGAAGTCAATGCCCGGTTGTCGCGTTCCAGCGCCCTTGCTTCCAAAGCCACCGGATATCCGCTTGCATTTGTCGCCGCCAAACTTGCCCTGGGGTACGGACTGCACGAAATAAAGAACTCCATCACCAAGACCACCTCTGCCTTTTTTGAACCCGCTCTCGATTACATTGTCTGCAAGATCCCGCGCTGGGACCTGAATAAATTCATCGGCGTTTCCAAGCAGATCGGCAGCAGTATGAAAAGTGTCGGGGAAGTCATGGCCATTGGCCGTACTTTTGAAGAGGTCATACAGAAGGGATTGCGCATGATAGGTCAGGGTATGCACGGCTTTGTCGGCAACCGTGACCTTGCCTTCGATGATGTGGAGCGTGAACTGTCCGAACCCACGGATATGCGCATATTTGTGATAGCAGATGCCTTTTCCAAGGGATATTCGGTTGAAAAAATACATGAACTTACCCGCATCGACCCCTGGTTCCTCCACAAGCTTAAAAACATCTTCAAACTCAAGAACAAGCTTGAACAGTACGATTCGCTTGCTGATCTGCCCGATGATCTGCTCCGGTCAGCCAAGGTCTATGGATTTTCAGATTTTCAGATCGCCCGTTCGATCATGAAGGATATGCCGGAATACATGCAGGAGGGCTTACTGGAAGTGCGAAAGCACCGCAAGCTGCTGGGCATAGTTCCCGTGGTCAAACAAATTGATACACTGGCTGCCGAATATCCTGCCATGACCAACTATCTTTACCTTACTTATAGTGGCCGTTCAAATGATGTTGAATATAAAGGTGATCATAAATCTGTTATAGTACTTGGATCCGGCGCTTATCGCATTGGAAGCAGCGTTGAATTCGACTGGTGTAGTGTCAACGCACTATATGCCATCAACAAAGAAGGTTACCGTTCGGTAATGATCAACTACAATCCTGAAACGGTCAGCACCGATTATGATATCTGCGACAGGTTATATTTTGACGAGCTATCATTTGAACGGGTAATGGACATTGTTGAACTGGAAAACCCGCATGGCGTGATATTGTCCATGGGGGGACAGATCCCCAACAACCTGGCAATGCGTCTTTATGATCAGCAGGTGAATATTCTGGGAACCTCTCCCCTTTCGATCGATAATGCGGAAGACCGGCACAAATTCTCCACACTCTGCGATGATCTTCAAATTGACCAGCCGAGATGGAGAGAACTTACCAGCATACGTGAGACTTATGATTTTGTTGATGAGGTCGGATTTCCGGTGCTCATCAGGCCTTCTTATGTGCTTTCCGGGGCAGCCATGAACGTTGTATCCAACAAGGATGAAATGGAACATTATCTCAGCCTTGCTGCCAAAGTATCCAAACAATATCCCGTTGTGGTATCAGAATTTATTGAGCAGGCCAAGGAAATTGAACTCGATGCCGTCGCCAGGGAAGGGGAGCTGATTGCCTATGCCATCAGTGAACATGTTGAATTTGCCGGCGTTCATTCGGGTGATGCCACCATTGTGTTCCCCGCGCAAAAGATATACTTCGAAACCATGCGAAGGATCAAACGAATCTCCCGGCAGATCGCCAGGGAGCTCAAAATATCAGGCCCCTTTAACATTCAGTTCCTGGCCAAGGACAACGATATAAAAGTCATTGAATGCAACCTGCGGGCTTCCCGCAGTTTTCCCTTTGTCTCCAAGGTCCTGAAAGTAAATTTCATTGAACTTGCTACCCAGGTGATCCTCGACAAACCGGTTGAAAAACCCCGTAAATCCGTATTTGATCTCGACTGTATCGGGGTGAAAGCACCCCAGTTCTCTTTTTCACGCCTGCAGAAAGCAGATCCTGTTCTCGGGGTCGATATGGCCTCTACAGGTGAAGTGGGTTGTATCGGTGAGAATTTCTACGAGGCAATACTTAAAGCAATGCTTTCGGTAGGATATAATTATCCCAAGAAAAATATTTTGTTATCAACCGGCCCTATGCGTTCCAAGGTGGAACTTGTAAACAGCTGCAAATTGCTGGCGGAAAAGAGCTATAACCTTTTTGCCACCCGTGGTACTGCCCAGTTCCTTGAAATGAACGGGATACCCTGCACCATGTTGCACTGGCCCGATGAAGAGGCAAAACCCAACACGCTTGATTACCTGAGAAACAAAATGATCGACCTGGTCATTAACATCCCCAAAGACCTTTCCAAGAGTGAATTAAGCAACGATTACCATATCCGCAGGAGCGCGGTGGACTTTAATATTCCGCTGATTACCAACAGCCGGCTGGCCAGCGCTTTTCTTACTGCTGTGTGCAAGCTTTCACTGGAGGATATTGCCATAAAAAGCTGGGGGGAATACTAGAAACAGTGCCTTGTCGTCCTGAGCATTTTTGTCATCCTTCCCTTCGGTAAGCATGACTGTGCCAAATCAATCACAGACTGCCTCTTTGCCGGGATTATTCCTGTAATCAAACATCAGGGTGATCTGCTCCCGTGTTATTCTCGGCTCTGAAAGGAGAGGCAGGTTATCCATACTGAAAAATCCGGTTTCACTGGTTTCCATACCGCCTTTTAAGTCCCCTCCCAGTTCCTCACACAGAATGAAAATCTTGTAAATGTGATACAGATCGGGCGGATGACTGTGGCACTTTTTATCAAGAACGGCCAGCATCCGTATCGGCCTGACCTCCAACCCCGCTTCCTCATATACCTCTTTCCTGGCTACTTCAAAAGGTGTCAGCCCCACATCTGCCCAGCCCCCGGGCACCGACCAGCGACCATCGATTGTCTCCCTGACCATCAGGATCTGGTCACCCCGGAATACAACTCCACGGACATCAACCTTTGGCGTTTGGTAGCCCTTTTCGGATGAAAACACATCTATCAGCTTATCCATGGGTAATTCCGTAAAATCATGCATGATCTCCAAACTTAGCTGCCTGATCTGCTGATACCTGTCAATATCGTATTTGTTTTCCGAATACTCAAGCCCCGCCTGGGCAATTGCCTGCAACCGCTTGGCCATCTCCAGCCAGGGATAGACGTTCTGTTTCTTCATAACCTATTTTATAAGAATTTGTCCCGCTTTATAATGAAATACATTCGCTTTACCTAAAGCCTCGATTAAGGTAATATCTGCTAAATCATTAATTGTAATAGATTTACCTTGTTATTATCCACAAGGAAGTCGGGTTTCCGGATTTCCCTGATCTGTTCTTTTTCGCACGGCAGGTCATCATCAACCAGCACTTCCAATTCAGCAGGTGAAGGTTTATGTTTTCCTGTGAATACAGGACTTTCAGGCGGAAGTCCTGTTTTTCGGGTATAAGAGCCCTCTTCCTTTTCACGGAACGTGTTCATTACCGGTTGTACTTCTTGCAAAATTATACTTATATTTTGAACCAGTTCTTACCACCGACCTTGCAGTCTTTGGTCCTGACTCTTTTTATACTCAGGTGCTATTGTCCAAAGACTTCCCGCAAAACAGCAAAGGATTTAAGCCGCGAGAATCCATCCAGATGCAGCGAATAATGGCGGATCAGCCGTTCAAGCAACAATGTCCGGCTGGCATGTGAAAGCCGGATGTCAGGGGGCGGTCCCTGGGGACTGGCCAGAAATTCCGACAAAGCCGAAGAAGCCTCTTCCGGGAGGCCATAAAAGAGCTGGAGATCCGGAGAAACAGTATCCTCTTTGACAGGGTTCAACCCCCCGGGTAAAATTCCAAGAAACCGGGAATAAATCAGCATAAACCAGATGTGAAAATTTACGATCCCTTCCTCCCGGGTATCAAGTAATTGAAAAGCATGAAAAAGAAAGGAGAACAAGGTCGGATTGCTTTCCTCTTCCCTTAGGGTAAGATAAAGAATTTCCGACAGGAACATGGCCATGGTGCTTTTGGTGACATTGAACGGGATAGTAGCATAGTGAAAGGGGCAGCTTGCCTCCTTCATCCTTTGCAGATCGCGGCTGGCCCGGTAATAAAAATCCGTTTCCAGCAGTGTAAGCGGCTGAAAAAGGGTCGAAGGGAACCTGGATTTTTTGGATCTCACGCCGCTCACCATACAGCATAACCGGCCATGATTTTCAGTATACAGCGTTACGATCAGGCTGGACTCACCGTATCTGACCTGATGAAGCACAATGGCCCGAGTTTTGTTCAGCATGACCTGCAGCCTTTTGTTGTCATTTCCTAATGGATAAACAGCAATTTGGTTACATGGGTTTTAGACCCATCATCATTGGTGCAGAAGACCAGGTAAACACCTGTCTGTACTCTTTCTCCCCGGAAGTTCCTGCCATCCCATACGGCCTGGCCGCCCAGTGCAACGGTTTCGAATACAAGATTTCCGCTGATATCGGTTATCTTAACATTGACATTCTCCACAAGACCTGTAACGGTAATGTCACCCTGGTAGTTTTCGCGGACAGGATTGGGAAAAACATACACGTTCCCGAAATCATCCCCTCCTTCGGTCGCCCTTCCCCTGAAGGAAATGATCCCTTTGGCGGTACCAAAAAAGACTTCGCCTGTTTTGTCGTTAACCGCCACCGTCTGTACATTGTTGGAAAATAGCGGGCTGTTCTCTTCTGAGAAATGGTAAATCTCCTTCCTGCCGTCAGGTGATACGAGGAAAACACCGGATTTCTCGGTTGCCAGCCATTTCTGGTTGGCTCCGTCCACTGCAATGGCATTGATCCGTTCAGTGGACAAAAGCAGGTCCACAAAAGAAGTGCCGTCATTTCTGGGTATTTCAGGCTGAATTCCTGTGAGCACCTCCTCATCGAATACTTCTGCAGCGTTATAATAAATCACCGGACCCTTGTTGGTTCCCACCCAAATATCCCCCTCTTTGTCTTCCGCAACGGCATATACCTTATCGAGCAAATTGGGTACCTGGTTGCGCACGATAAAGAACCTTTCGCGTAAAGTGGTCCCTCCGCTTTCCTGAAGTACCAGTACGCCTTCATTTTCCAGGGTAATCCATACCTGGCCCTGCGTACTCACCATGAGTTCACGGGTAGTGGTGTTAAATCCGAAGCCGTCAAAATCGAGTTGCACCGGTTCCAGAGCAGCTCCGGCCTTTCGCCGGTACACGCCCTGTTCACTGTTGGAGGTGCATATCCAGAGATTTCCGTTCTGGTCAAAATCAGTACCGGTAACCCGTACATAACCGTGATCATAACCGGGAACCGGCTGAAGGACACCGTCTGTCTCATCGATTATGTCGATCAGCTTGCCATCCTGAAACTCGGCTATACCATATCCAAAAGAACCGCCAATTACATGGCCGTGGTTTATCGGATCGATTGATATCTCAGAAATATTCAGAAACCCGGCCAATTCGGGAATTGTATTTTCATTATAGCTGTTCCAGTCCTCGCCGATAAAAGAATAGGCCCCGTAACCCGACCATTTGGAGTTATCTGTTCCGCCGCCGGCCCATAACTCGCCTCCGAGAATCTCAATATCACCGGCGTCTCTGTAAGCCGGACCATCCGGATGGATCACTTCTCCATTTCCTGCTTCATCCAATCTGACCATCCCGCTATAGGGATCAGCATACCACAATCGTTGCCTGGAGTCATACAGGGAATGATTTGCATAATACGTGAGAACATCCCGGATCAATTGGTCCTGACTGCCATATACCTTGGTCCTCAGCGTTGAAGAGATCACCAGGTAACCATGCTGTTCCCCGAGGTAGTTGAAAGCATCGTTGTAATTATTTGGCCATACCTCCCAACCAGAATCGGACAGGGTGATGATTTCATCGTATCCCGAAACAGCATTGCGGTAAATACTGAAAAGGTGATTATCATGCCAGGCCAGAAAGCGGTATTCCGAGCCTGGGTCCGGGAGATTTTCCATGCGGTGCCATGCATTGAAATCCACCAGGTTCGGATTGGTGTACTCAGCCCTGTAAATACCCTGTGCCGTGGCGGCATACAAATACTGCCCGTCGAAAGTGATATCATTAACAAAGATTTGTGACCCGCCCGGCCCGAAGAAATAAGAATCCTTGATTTCATGTCTGGAAAGGTCACATAGAACTATCCCGAATCCACAGGCCAGATAGGCCTGGTTATTGAGGAAAAAGATGTTGTTGACCGATTTTTCACCGGAGATCATCTTCCGCTTGATATCCGGGATGTTGATAACGCTGTCGCCTGAAACAAGGTCAATGTTTCCGTTTTTGTAACCGATCACCAGGATGTTGGCAGAGGCGCCGTAACCGATTGTGGAAATATCTGCATCCGACAAACCGGTTACCTTGGAATATTTCCGGATGCTGTTATCGCGGGTATCGAAAGAAAACAAACCACCCCCCAGGGTCGCACAAAAGATCCGCCCGTTATATTCCGCAAGCCTGTTGCCCTGAAGGTACGGCAG
>JGI11641J44799_10000284_pt1 | contig 14779 bp, 11 predicted proteins | sample WetSurSiteA1Bulk_FD_44799 | JGI IMG/M metagenome (IMG submission 44799) | reverse complement strand
CCTGCCATGATTCCCACTTTGTCCGAAGGACCTCCCGAAACTGGTGAGATAATATATACGGTATCATTGAGAATATTGAATGAAACGCCGATGCCTTCAAAATTGCCCTGAAGTGGCTCATTCATTTCTTCCACTTCCTCCCTGGTCAGGTAGGAGGAATGAGGATCAAGTTCCTTGAGCAATTCGGTAATTGCATGTTCGACCAGTAATTCCTGGTTCACAGAATCAACATAGTACGAATCGATCCATTCCAGAACCTTCCCGAATTTAAAGGCCTGTTCATATAAAACCTGTGCGCTAAGCCCAACTGAAACAGAAGAAGCCAGGAAAAGAACGGCTGAGAATTTAATTAACCTGTTCATAATACCCATCCATTAATAAGAAATGCAAAGTTATAAAAATATTAACCACTATTCCCATTCAATTGTGGCAGGGGGTTTTGAACTTATGTCATATACAATGCGGTTAACCCCTTTTACCTTATTAATAATGCGATTGGATATTGCTGCAAGGAATTCATAGGGAAGATGAGACCAGTCAGCTGTCATCCCATCGGTTGATGTCACAGCCCTGAGTGCGATGACATTCTCATAGGTTCGTTCGTCTCCCATAACGCCGACGGATTGAACCGGTAAAAGAATTGCTGCTGCTTGCCATACTGTGTCGTATAAGCCATATTCCTTGAGACCCTGAATATAAATATCATCGACTTCCTGGAGTAACCTGACTTTCTCAGGTGTAATATCGCTGATGATCCGGATTGCCAGGCCCGGACCCGGGAAGGGATGCCTGTTGAGGATCAGCGGATCGATTCCCAGGGCATGGCCCACCCTCCTTACTTCATCCTTAAATAAGAGCTTTAATGGTTCTACTACCTTGAGGTGCATTTTTTCAGGAAGCCCACCCACATTGTGGTGTGACTTGATTGTTGCCGATGGACCGTTTACGGATACAGACTCAATGACATCTGGGTAAATTGTTCCCTGTGCAAGCCATTTTACATTTTCAATCTTGCGCGCCTCTGCTTCAAATACCTGAATGAAATTCTTTCCGATCGATTTTCTTTTTTGTTCCGGATCAACAACATTGCGCAGATCATCGAGAAAGAGTGCCTTGGCATCTATGCCGCGGACATTCAATCCCATGTGCTGATAGGAAACCAGTACCTTTGAAAACTCATCTTTCCGGAGTAATCCGTTGTCGACAAAAATGCAGGTCAGGTTGGGCCCGATGGCTTTGTGAAGCAATACCGCTGCCACGGATGAATCAACACCTCCGGACAAGCCTAAAACGACCTTATCGTTCACAAGGGTATCTTTTAATATACGTATGGTTCCACTGATAAAAGACTCCGGGGTCCAGCTTCTTTTGCATCCACAGATGTCAGCTACGAAATTTTCAAGTATCCTGCTTCCCTGTGTGGTATGGTAAACTTCAGGATGGAACTGAATGCCATAAGTTTCCTCGCCCTCGATCTGATACGCTCCAATGGGAACATCCTTTGTATTGCCGGTGATCCGGTAGCCTTCAGGCAGTCTGACAATGGTGTCGCCATGTGACATCCAAACCTGGGTCCCGTTTTGAATACCTTTCAGCAATTTGCATTCCGGATCAACCACTTCAAGGTTGGCCCTGCCATATTCCCTTGTTCGTGAGGCAGTCACTTCTCCTCCAAAGCCATGCGACAGGTACTGGGCACCATAACAAATACCCAGCAGAGGAATGACTCCTTTGATCTTACCTAGATCTGGAATCGGTGCATCTGAATCCCTAACGGATGAGGGACTTCCCGAAAGGATGACACCCTTTACTGACTGGTCGGTTTTATTTTTGGCATTATAAGGCCATATCTCACAATACACATTCAATTCCCTAACTCTGCGTGCAATCAGCTGGGTATACTGCGATCCGAAATCAAGAATGATAATTTTCTCTTCCACCGGGAATTGTTTTCAACATTAATTCTTCAAATATACATTTTTTATGCCCTTGAACCAAAGCGTTGCTGGCAGACAGCAAATTTTTGCCCGTCCTCAACGGCATAGGTTTCCGGGAAAATAGCACGGGCTTCATTCAGCAGCAGGTTTACACTTTTATACCGGGTGGAGAAATGTCCGATAAGCAGCTTACCCACCTTTGAGACCTTTGCCAGTTCTGCAGCCTGACTTGCCGTGGAATGGCCGGTTTGTTTTGCCAGCTTTTTGTCTTTTTCCGCAAAGGTAGCTTCATAATACAAAAGGTCGATATCCTTTAGAACGCTGGCCAGCTTACTGAAATACAGGGTATCTGTACAAAATGCATAAGATCGCATGTGGTAAGGTGGATAGGTAAGTTCACTGTTGGCAATTGTCAGCCCTTCCGGAGTTACATGGTCAAAACCGTCTTTTATTCTTCTGATCTCCCTGATTCCGAGCCCATACCGATCAATGGCTTCTTTCCGGATATTCAGTTGCTTTTTCCCCTCCCTGAAAATAAACCCGACTACAGGGATGCTGTGCCGCAGGGGAATTGTATCTACGGTGAGATGCTGGTCCTCATAGAGACGTGCGGGCCTGGAAGCCGTAAACGGGTGATGAATGATATGATAGGACATTTCAATGCCAAAGTGGCTTCTGAAATGGTCGAGGGTGGCAGCCAGGTCTCTGTGGGCATGGATATGCAGGTCTTTCTTGCGGCCCATCAGGTTAAAGGACGAAAAGAGACCGAACAATCCAAAAACATGATCCCCATGAAGATGACTGATAAAGATGTGGTTAATCCTGGACATGTTGATGGAGAATCTGCGAAGCTGAATCTGTGTACCTTCTCCACAATCGATTAAAAAAAACCGCTCATGTACATTAAGTACCTGAGCGGTAGGAAATCTTGCTGATGTGGGTAAAGCAGAACTGCTACCCAGCACCGTTAAAGTAAAGGACATTCGTGTATCAGACTAATTCACAGGTTCTGCAAAAAGCTTAACAGCTTCCTCCAGTGATCCGGTAATATTCAATACCGTATCGAGCTGAGAAATAGTAATAAGCCTTTCCACGGCATCGTTGAGGCCGGTCAGAACAAATGTGCCGTTGGCGTTCTTGCACAAACGGTTGGCTACAAGGATTGCACTCAGTCCGGATGAATCACAATACCGGCATTTGCTCAGATCAAGCACAATGTTTTTCTCACCGTTACCTGATACCAATACCAATTCCGATTTAAGTGTCGGAGCAATGTGTGTATCAAGTTTTTCCTCCAGCACCTGAATTAAGGTATAGTTCTTGAGCTTTTCGATCTTGAATTCCATGTTGAAAAAATTTTATTTATTTTTTACTCACTTTCAGCCTGGTTTTCTTCCGGTTCTATCGCCTTTTTTTCAGCTTTCTTCCTCTTTGATTCTTTCTTCTCCATCTCGTCCTTTATAGCTGCCAGATCCGTAATGTCACCCAATGTGGTTTTTTCCATATTGGTCTTTATCTTCTTGGTAGCTTTGTGCATGGTATCAGCAGCAGCTTTCCGATCAGATTCGGAGGACGCCCGCTTGATATCTTCATGAATTCTGCTGTGCGATACGATTATTTTCTTTGATCCTTTCGAAAACTCGATCACCTTGAAGGAGAGTTTCTCATCCAGCCTGGCTGTCTTACCGTCCTCTTTCACCAGGTGCTTGGGAGTCACGAAACCTTCTACACCATAAGGCAGGGCTACAACAGCTCCTTTGTCGGTCACTTCAATAATTGTACCTTCATGAACAGAATCAACAGTAAAAATAGTCTCGAATACGTCCCAGGGGTTCTCCTCCAGTTGTTTATGCCCAAGGCTAAGTCTTCTGTTTTCCTTATCAATCTCAAGAACTACCACATCAATGTTTTCGCCAATATTGGTGAATTCGGCCGGATGCTTGATCTTTCTGGTCCACGACAGGTCAGAAATATGGATCAGGCCATCAACACCTTCTTCTATTTCAACAAAAACACCGAAGTTCGTAAAGTTACGAACTTTTGCCGTATGTTTGCTGCCCAGAGGATATTTTTCTTCAATCTTTTCCCAGGGATCAGTTTTGAGTTGTTTCATGCCCAATGACATCTTTCTTTCTTCGCGATCGAGGGTAAGAATCACAGCCTCAACCTCGTCACCCACTTTAAGGAATTCCTGTGCACTGCGCAGGTGCTGCGACCATGACATTTCGGAAACATGGATCAAACCTTCAACGCCTGTGGTGATCTCGATGAAGGCACCATAATCAGCCATCACAACTACACGGCCTTTGACTTTATCACCCACCTTGAGATTGGCATCCAGTGAATCCCACGGGTGCGGAGTCAGCTGTTTCAGACCCAAAGCGATACGTTTCTTTTCATCATCAAAATCAAGAATTACCACCTGCAGTTTCTGATCAAGCTGTACGATTTCCTCGGGATGATTGATTCTTCCCCAGGAGAGATCCGTAATATGTATCAGACCATCTACGCCGCCCAGATCAATGAACACACCGTATGAGGTAATATTCTTGACTGTACCCTCGAGAATCTGGCCCTTTTCGAGCTTGGCAATGATTTCTTTTTTCTGCTGTTCCAGTTCAGCCTCAATGAGTGCTTTGTGTGAAACAACCACGTTCTTGAATTCATGATTGATCTTAACCACCTTGAATTCCATAGTTTTGCCCACATAAATATCGTAATCGCGGATAGGTTTAACGTCTATCTGTGATCCGGGCAGGAATGCCTCAATACCAAATACATCAACGATCATGCCTCCCTTGGTACGGCACTTTATATAACCTTTGATAATTTCATCTTTTTCAAGCGATTCATTAACCCTGTCCCAGGATTTCAGTGCCCTCGCTTTTTTATGTGACAGCACCAGTTGTCCCTTTTTATCTTCCTGGCTCTCAATATAAACCTCAACCTTATCACCGATTTTCAAGTCAGGGTCATACCTGAATTCATTCAGGCTCACAACGCCTTCGGATTTGTATCCGATATTCACGACAACTTCGCGTTTGTTCATTGTAATCACTGTACCATCAACCACTTCATTGACCTTAATGGCGCTGAGTGTATCACTGTACATTCTTTCGAGGTCAGTCTTTTTTAGTTCCGACTGGTAGTCACCCTCTTCAAATTTGTCCCAGTCAAATGCCGGATCAGATTCGAGATCAGTAATAACTGAAACGGTTTCTGCAACATGTTCAGCTGAATCTGCTGACTTTTTAACTTCTTCTTTTATTTCGGGATTAACCACATCCTGAACCTGATTATCAGTCTGTTCAACCGACTGCTCCAGGTTGTTTTCTTTATTGTCGATCATTAATTAATAAATTAAAAATTAGTAAATTAGACATTATGTTGTTTAAATCGAGCTGCAAAAGTATAATTTTCTCCTGTAAAAAACTAAAGATTGGTAAAAAAATAAAACGAGTTATGGCTTTTGATTACAGGTGTTTATGAAATATTCCTGATAAATTCATGACCTAATTGTGGAAAACATTACTTTTAAGCCCTTGTCTCATATTAACACTTCATGAAAACACTAATTATAGGAACAGGGTATGTTGGTTTAGTAACCGGAACCTGTTTTGCGGAAACCGGTATTGATGTAGTCTGCGTTGACATTGACCAGAAGAAGATCGATAAGCTGAACAAAGGGATCGTACCCATTTATGAGCCCGATCTTGAGCCGATGGTTAAAAGGAACCTTCAAAAGAACAGGCTTACTTTTTCCACCAGTATAAAAGACAATCTCGGAGACATTGAAACAGTGTTTATTGCAGTGGGTACCCCTCCAGGCGAGGACGGCAGTGCGGATCTCAGTCACGTTATTACAGTCGCCCGTGAAATCGGAAGGTATATGGAGCGGTACCTGGTTATCGTCACCAAAAGTACGGTTCCCATCGGTACTTCCAAACTTGTAAAAGAAACTGTTCAGGAAGAGTTAAACAGACGCCAGGCAAAGATCGGTTTTGATGTTGCCTCAAATCCTGAATTCCTGAAAGAAGGCGCAGCAGTGGAGGATTTCCTGAATCCTGACAGAATTATTCTCGGCATTGAATCGGAGACGGCCCGGAAAATTCTTGACCGTTTGTATCATCCTTTTCTTTTGAGTGGCCGTTCGATCATACACATGGATATTCCTTCGGCAGAACTAACAAAATATGCTGCCAACTGCATGCTGGCCACCAAGATCAGCTTTATGAACGATCTGGCAAATTTGTGTGACCTTGTCGGAGCAGATATTAATTCGGTCCGACAGGGCATAGGCAGTGACCCCCGGATCGGTAACAGGTTTATCAATGCCGGTGTTGGATTTGGCGGTTCTTGCTTCCCCAAGGACCTGCGTGCGCTGATCAAGACTGCAGGAGATTTCGGCTACCCGCTCGAGCTAATTAAAGCAGCAGAAAATGTTAATAAGAAGCAGAAAGAAGTCCTGTTCCGGAAAATATCCAGCCACTTCAGAGGAGAGCTGAAGAACAGGGTATTCGGGGTATGGGGTCTGTCATTCAAGCCCGATACCGATGATATCCGGGAGGCACCCTCGCTGAAGATCATTGAACAACTCATCAAGGCAGGGGCTATGGTCAGGGTATATGACCCCGTAGCCATGCCGGAAGCCAGAATCGTGCTGGGTGATCAGGTAGTTTATGGACATGATATGTATGATGCCCTGATGGAGGCCAGTGCGCTGGTGCTGGTTACCGAGTGGTCAGAGTTCAGAATCCCCAATTTCCGGTTACTTGGACAGATCATGAAAGAAAGGATCATATTCGACGGTCGCAATATTTATGATCCTGCCGAACTGGAAGAGATGGGATTTACCTATTATGGTATTGGCCGGGGCAAAAAAGCTATTGAATAATTACATCCAAATCATCATCATAAATTATAATTTTGCTGCAGATAACTGACTACCCATGAAAGGAATAATACTTGCAGGTGGCTCCGGTACCCGTTTATATCCGATTACCAAGAGCATTTCAAAGCAGATCATACCGATCTATGATAAACCCATGATATACTACCCGCTGGGTGTATTGATGCTGGCTGGTATCAGGGAAATACTCATCATATCCACCCCTCAGGATCTGCATTTGTTCCAAGATCTTTTCGGAAATGGCAGTCAACTGGGCCTTGACCTTTCGTATGCATCGCAGCCGTCCCCTGACGGACTTGCACAGGCCTTTATCATTGGTGAAGAATTCATCGGTAATGATACTGTTTGCATGATCCTGGGAGACAACATTTTTTACGGACACGGCCTGGGTAAGATTGTGACAGAAACAGCCAAACTGCAGGATGGTGCTGTGGTTTTCGGTTACTATGTCAATGATCCCGAGCGGTATGGTGTAGTGGAATTCAATGACCAGGGAAAGGTAATGAGTATTGAAGAAAAGCCGGAAAATCCCAAATCGAATTATGCAGTTACCGGATTGTATTTTTACAGCAATGATGTGGTGTCCAAAGCCAAAAAGCTTAAACCATCGGGTCGCGGAGAACTTGAAATTTCAGATCTTAACCGGCTTTACCTGGTTGAGAACCGGCTAAAAACAAAGATCATGGGCCGTGGCATCGCCTGGCTCGATACGGGTACCCATGAAACCCTCCTGCAGGCATCGGTGTATGTCCAGACTATTGAAGAAAGACAGGGGCTCAAGGTATCATGTATCGAGGAAATCGCGTTTAAACAGGGCTTTATAAACAGAGAGCAACTGATTTCACTGGCCAGGCCCCTGACAAAGAATCAATACGGCAAATACCTGCTGAAGATTGCTGATGAAAAGTTTTATAATTTCGAAATTGAAGACAACGGATGGAAATAATTGAGACGGGATTCAAGGAACTGTACATTTTAAAACCCAGAATATTCCCGGATTCACGCGGGTATTTTTATGAAAGTTTTAACCGCCGTGTTTTACAGTCTGCCGGAATTCATTATGATTTTGTTCAGGACAATCAATCAGAATCCGCTTATGGCGTTATCCGTGGCCTGCATTACCAACTCGAACCAAATTCACAAACCAAGCTCGTACGCGTGATACAGGGCGAAATATATGATGTTGCAGTGGACATCAGGAAAGGATCCTCCTCTTTTGGTCAATGGTACGGCATCCATTTATCGTGTGAAAATAAGCTCCAACTTTTGATACCGCGGGGATTCGCACATGGCTTCTCGGTTCTATCAAAAAAAGCTGTCGTACTCTACAAAACCGATGATTATTACAGCAAGTATGCTGAAAGAGGTATAGTTTATAATGACAAGACCCTGAATATTGACTGGAAACTGATACCTTCAGCAGTACTGGTTTCTGAGCGGGACATGAACTTGCCTGCTTTCGGGCAACTGAACAAGGACATAAGCATTTGATGCACATGAAGCAGATCTTGGTAACAGGTGCCAATGGCCAATTGGGCAGTTCGTTAAAGGAACGGTCCAGGTTTTACAACCAGTTTGAATACACTTTCATTGATTTCCAGGACCTTGACCTGACTAAAGAGCATCAGGTTCAGCAGTTTTTTGAGAAAAGAGCGTTTGATTATATTATAAACTGCGCTGCCTATACTGCTGTTGACAGGGCAGAAAAAGAACGGGAACAAGCCTTTTCCGTCAATGAGGGCATACCGGTATTGCTGGGTAACTTGTGCAGGCAGAGACCTGTCTATCTGCTGCATATTTCAACAGATTATGTCTATTCCGGGGAAAGCTGGCTTCCCCACTTGGAAGAGGAAGATCCTGCTGTAACATCGGTGTACGCCGAAAGCAAGCTGAAAGGAGAGATGTCGCTCTGGAATAATTCCCGGTGCATGGTCATCAGAACATCCTGGCTTTATAGCGAATATGGGAATAACTTCCTCAGGAACATGATCCGGCTGTTTGGTGAACGAAGCGAACTGGGAGTGGTGTTTGATCAAACAGGAAGTCCTACCTATGCCGGTGATCTGGCCCAAGCCCTGCTGGATATTATCGTGTATTCTGAGAATCATGGTTTTAAATCCGGAATATTCAATTACGCCAACGAAGGTGTTTGCAGCTGGTATGATTTCGCAGTTGAGATTATGTCACTGACAGGATCAGTATGCAACGTGCATCCCATCCGGACCAGCGAGTATCCGCTTCCGGCCAGAAGACCCGAATATAGTGTCATGGATAAAACAAAAATTAAAAGTACCTTTGGATTGAAAATACCACATTGGAAACAAAGTCTGATAACCGCCATTCATAATCTTAATCATTCATACGAATTCAGATTGCCATAAATATAAGCATGATATATGGAAAACAAAGGATTCATTTCTAGCGTGAGGGAAAGGGCCAGCCAATGGTTAAGCGACCGGTACGATCCGGAAACCCGTGAAAAAGTCAGAGCATTGATAGACGGCAACGAATCTGAGCTCATCGAATGTTTTTACCGTGATCTTGAATTCGGTACAGGTGGTTTACGGGGTATCATGGGGGTTGGCACAAACCGAATGAATATTTATACTGTGGCTATGGCAACCCAGGGTTTAAGCAATTACCTGAAAAAGGAATTTAATCAGGTTCCTCAGATCAGCGTTGCTATTGCCCATGATTCCCGAAATAACAGCAGGCTGTTTGCCGAAACTACGGCCAACATATTCTCTGCCAATGGTTTTAAAGTATATCTTTTTAAAGCCCTCAGGCCAACACCCGAACTTTCATTTGCCATCCGGTATTTTAAATGCCAGAGTGGTGTAGTGGTAACGGCATCTCATAATCCAAAGGAATACAATGGGTACAAAGCATACTGGGATGATGGCGGACAGATCATTGCACCTCATGACAAGGCAATTATCAGGGAAGTACAAGCCATTCAATCGGTTGATTATGTTAATTTCAAGGCAAAACCTGAAAACATAGAACTGATTGGGGATGAGATCGATGAGCTATATACAGACAAGATAACAGGCCTTTCCTTGTCGCCTGATGTGATCAGGAGACAACACGAGATGAAGATCGTATACACGCCCATCCACGGTTCAGGAGTAAAGCTGGTTCCTCAGGTTTTACGCAAATTCGGTTTCACCAATATCATCGGAGTGGATGAACAGAATATCCCGGATGGAAATTTCCCCACTGTTCACTCTCCCAATCCCGAAGAAAGTGCAGCGTTGGGAATGGCCATCAGGAAAGCGGAAGAAACAGGGGCGGATATTGTTCTGGCCACCGATCCGGACGCTGACCGCGTGGGTGTGGTAGTAAAAAGCAGCCAGGGTCGTTATATCGTGCTTAACGGTAACCAGTCGGCTTCCCTGCTGATCAATTATCTGCTGACAAAATGGTCTGCCAACGGTAAACTGAAAGGCAATGAATATATTGTTAAAACTATTGTTACAACTGAATTACTCGCCGATATTGCCCGCAAGTTCCATGTTGCCTGTTATGACGTGCTTACAGGATTCAAATATATTGCTGATGTGATCAAGACCTTCGAAGGCAAGAAGACATTCATCGGTGGAGGCGAGGAAAGCTATGGATATCTGGCTGGTGAGTTTGTGCGCGACAAGGATGCAGTTATGTCTTGCGCTCTTATAGCTGAGGCTGCTGCCTATGCAAAGGATCATGGCCTTACGATGTATGACCAATTGCTTGAAATCTACAGGGAATTCGGTCTATATAAAGAAAAGCTCATCTCTGTCGAGAAGAAAGGTAAGTCAGGGGTTGAAGAAATACAACAGATGATGCTGAATTTCAGACAAAACCCGCCATCAGCAATCAACAATGATCCGCTGACCGAGGTGATGGATTACCTCGATCCCGGATGCCTTGAAAAAGCTAATAAAAAGAACGGGGGTATTGTCATACCAAAGGCAGATGTTTTGCAGTTTTTCACTGCCGGCGGAACCAAGATATCGATCAGACCTTCCGGCACGGAACCGAAGATCAAGTTTTACTTCGGTGTTAAGGAAGCTCTCAAATCCATACAGGATTATGAGTCGGCGAACAATTTGCTGGATACCAAGATCGAGAATATCATCAGGGATCTCAAGCTGAGATAAACACCTACTGCATGAAATCATACCGGAAAGAATTGTGGTTCAATACACAAAGCCGCCGTCAGCTGCTGAACATAACGCCCCAGGTTCAACAATGCCTCGAAGAAAGCGGCATCAAGGAGGGCATTTTATTATGCAATGCCATGCATATTACAAGCAGCGTTTTTATCAATGATGATGAAGCGGGTTTGCACCACGACTTTGAAGTGTGGCTGGAAAAACTTGCTCCGGAAAAGCCTTACTCCCAGTACCGCCATAATGGTTTTGAGGATAATGCAGATGCCCATCTCAAGCGGACCATCATGGGCCGTGAAGTTGTTGCAGCTGTCACCGGGGGACACCTGGACTTTGGCCCATGGGAACAGATCTTTTACGGCGAATTCGACGGAAAACGCAGCAAAAGAGTGTTGGTGAAAATTATCGGAGAATAAAGCAAATCACTTTACCTGACAACGAAACCGGCTATTCAAGGTAGGTATAACCATATAGTCCTGACCTGTAATTTGAGAGAAATTCCTTGCCTTCTTCTGCCGTAATAATGCCAGATTTGACCGCAGAAGTCACCCAGGTCTCCACCGTCCTTACCAGTTTCTTAGCATTGTACTGCACATAATCCAGTACCTCAGCCACAGTTTCGCCGTCAATAATCTGATCGATCTCATATCCGTCATCGGTAACGGAAACATGAACAGCATTCGTGTCTCCGAACAGGTTATGCAGGTCCCCGAGGATTTCCTGGTAGGCTCCTACCAGAAATACACCGAGGTAATAGGACTCTTTTGGCTTAAGGGCATGAACAGGCAGGTAATAGGAAAAGTTCCGGGTGGAAATAAAATTATCGATTTTGCCGTCCGAATCACAGGTTATATCCTGGAGGGTGGCAGCACGTAAAGGTTTCTCATCGAGACGCTGTAAAGGAACTATCGGGAATATCTGATCGATAGCCCATGAATCCGGCATTGACTGGAACAGTGAGAAATTACAGAAGTATTTATCCGATAAGATTTTTGGCAGATGACGCAATTCTTCGGAAGTGTGTTTGGTTTCATTAGCCATCTGGTGCAGTTCACGAGCAATGGACCAGAATAATCTTTCAATCTGAGCCCGGGTTCTTATATCCAGCAATCCGAGGCTAAACCTGTCGAGTGCTTCCTCCCTTATCTGTTGTGCATCATGCCAAGTCTCCAGCATGCCTGGCTGGTTAAGCCTGTCCCATAAGGAATACAGCTCCTGTACGAGCTCATGGTCATCCGGACCTGGCTGATCCTCATCATTCCATTCCGGCAGGGTTGTAGCTTCGAGCACCTCGAAAACGAGGACTGAATGATGGGCGGTGAGTGAACGTCCCGATTCGGTGATGATGTTGGGATGGGGTATATTATTCCTGTCACTGGCATCTACAACAGTAGATATGGAATCATTGACATACTCCTGCATACTGTAATTAACGCTGCTTTCGCTGTTGGGAGACCGTGTGCCGTCATAATCCACGCCAAGCCCTCCTCCAATATCAACAAATTCGATATTAAAGCCATTCTTATGAAGCTGGACGTAAAATTCAGAAGCTTCACGCAAAGCAACCTTAATGCGTCTGATCTTTGTTACCTGACTGCCGATGTGGAAGTGGACAAGCCGGAGGCAGTCCTTCATCTTATTTCTTTCAAGAAAGTCCATGGCTTCGAGTACCTCACTTGAAGTCAGTCCGAATTTACTGACGTCCCCGCCTGAATCTTCCCATTTACCGCTGCCTGTGCTGGCGAGTTTTATGCGAATTCCCAAATTGGGTTTTATTTTCAGGCGGCGTGAAACACTGGCAATGAGCTTTAGTTCATTGAGCTTCTCAACAACCAGAAAGATACGTTTGCCCATTTTTTGAGCCAGCAGTGCAAGTTCCACGTAATCCTCATCCTTGTATCCATTGCAGATGATCAGGGAATCACTGTCGGCATTAATGGCGATAACGGCATGAAGTTCCGGTTTGGAACCGGCTTCCAGGCCGATGTTGAACTTTTTACCATGGCTGACAATTTCTTCAACCACAGGCCGCATCTGGTTCACTTTAATAGGATAGATAATGAAATTCTGTCCTTTATATCCATACTCTTCAGCAGCGATAACAAAACTTTTTGACATCTTTTCGATACGGTTATCGAGGATATCCGGAAAACGAATAAGCATAGGTGCCGAAACATCCCGTAAAGAAAGCTCATCCACCAGTTCGCGCAGGTCAACCTTAACACCGTCTTTTCGGGGTGAAACAACAACATGGCCCTTTTCATTAATTGAGAAGTAGTTTACACCCCAGCCCTGAATATTGTACAACTCAGCTGAGTCTTCAATGCGCCATTTTCTCATCCGTTTAATTATTTATGCTGTTGATTTTTTTGCAAAAGTGCAAATAAAATGCATTTAAAAATACAGGTTGCAAAGTTAACCGGTAATCTTTGCCGGAAGACCTTTTATCAGTACTTTTTTGTCCCCCGAAGGCCTGGGGAAGAACATGTCTTCAGCTGTTATTCCAGCTTTCCTGATTACCTGCAGGCTGTATTCGAGCCGGCCCAGGTCGGTATTGCCGGCATTATTTGTACCCAGTGTAAACTTGACACCTGCTGCTTTTGCCCTTTTAACAAAGGCAAGGCTGGGAATTCTGAAGCGTGCGTTAATCTCCAGGGCAACATCATTTTCAACCAGGACCTTTATTACTCGGTCCATCCGCTCAGGAGTCCACAGGCGGTCATAATCACCGGCGATAATTTCAGGCAGGTATGTCGGGTTAACATATACATCTACAGGTTCCTGTGACAGTTCAGCTTCAATCTTGCCGACCAGCATTTCCATAAATTGTTGTTCCTGGTCCACAAATGTCTCTTCGGGTATCCAGAGACGCATACGGCGTCCTTTGTGATCAGTCCAGGTCATCGCATCTGTAAAGATGTAATCGTACCTGGCGATGACTTCAGGAGAAAAAAGTGTAATCCATTCACGTCCTTCACATTGCATAGCTTTAAATACAGGCTCATCAGCCATTTCAACATAATATGCCAGGAGTGATGAATCATTGGTAACCGGGAAGTTCAAACCGCAATTGGGAGCAATGCCATAATTGTAACCCATTGCTCTTCCGTGGCTGCAAATCTCCGCAACGGTAAGCCCTCCTTTTAGATGTCCGTGGTAATCAATGACGGGAAAGCCCAGCTGGTTTAAAAGGGTAAGCATCTCACCAGTGCTGTCAGAAATGAAAGTCGTATCTATCTCCATATTCATACTGGTATCAAATGATTCAATCCGGATGTCCCCAATAAGAATCTGTCCGGCATTGCTGGTCTTCTTCAGAACCAGCCTGCCATCAGACAGAATCATTCCTTCAAGTCCCTCAACCCTGGCTGGATTGTTGGGCTGTCTATACTCGCTGATAATTTTATCATTTACATACGTGCAGATATGATTACCGCGTACCTCCAGCCGGAGGTTAAACCATTTGTCATCATGGACGGTCCGCACATAGTTATTTCTGATCCGTGTAAGGCTTCCGGTTTTTTCAGGACTACCCTGCCGGTAATCAGAATTATTGATCATTACGCTATAACCAGTATCCTCACCGTCTTCACCAGTACCCGTATGGAATGCCAATGTTCCGTCAGCACCCTGCGTGGTAAAAAGATTTACGGATAACATAAAATCCCTGACCTTGAACTTTGAAACAATCCTGTCAGACGAATTGCCCAGAATAACGGTATCGCCTCTCAGCGCTGCGTTGTTTACGTTCCAGTACCGTTGAACCAATCCTTTACCCG
>JGI11641J44799_10000283_pt1 | contig 14799 bp, 13 predicted proteins | sample WetSurSiteA1Bulk_FD_44799 | JGI IMG/M metagenome (IMG submission 44799) | reverse complement strand
GACTGGATGGACATCCGTGATGATTTTAGCAGAAGCCGCAAATAGAAAAGCTCCCGCCACGGGTCTGATGACAGTTTGAACCATATCGTTAGCATGGTTGACTGCTGGGAACTTATCAGCAAAAAATTCCACTCCGGAAAGTATTACTAACAAACCAATCACCCACCAACTTTCCAATGTATCCCATGGTGCGCTTAAATTAATTAAATTAGTAAATTTGCTTAACAACGCTACCACTAGAAGAGGAATGTATGCATTGAGCCCTGCACTCGCAGATAAGCCAAAGGCAGTGAATATATCCATTAATAAATCTCCTTATAAACATATACGAAAAACACAATGAATAGTCTCATTAATTAAAAAAAATTCCATTCCAACTTCCTGTGATTATAAAACGAATCAAATCGAACAGCGCGATTTGGATCATGGCTATCAAAAAACCTGCTATTGAATACCGTGTTGTTTGGGATATTTTTGTAAATTGATTTTCTTTATGCATTATCCGTATCCACAAGAGTGTATAAACTAAAGTAAGCAAAAGCACCACTCCACCTGCACTGACGAATGCTGCCGGTATTAATACATATTTTGTGCCCGTCAGGATGAGCAGATCAACCAAAAAACCGATTCCCAGTATAACGAAAAATGTCTTTAAATCTTTGATTGCGGGCTTTGGATTTGGATCGATGTGCATAGATGCCAAGAAAGCAGGACACAGAATCATTCCGATTACTAAACCAACCCCAGTTCCAGTGATCAAACGTAATGTATTAGTTGGTTCATAAAGATGTGGCATATTGGGAAACATTTTTAAAAATGGCGGCAGGTAGAAGTATGAATTTACTCCATCAATCGCATAGAAAATAAATAAAATAATCATTCCTACAATCACACGTTTGGGAGGGGTTCCTGTTCTACCCCTGCCAGCAATCCATAAGAAAATCAATCCTATAACCGCACCGAGATATTGCCCGGTACAACGGGCGCACAAAGGCAATTGTCTTACTCCGATGTGGAATGATCGTGTATCGATCCGGTGGCAGACCGCATATCCAATCGCATCAGCTTTACCAAAAACACCCATGGGTGTGGATAGCAGCCAGATGATACATATCAGCCCCCCTATAAAATACACCGATGGTAGATAGTTTATCTTTAATAATCGTTGCAAAGGATTATTCTTCGTCATTATGCCTGATTATAGAAGACAAAAGGTAAAATGCAAAGAATGGTCAAATGTGTATGTTTGCGGTATGATTGCCGATTGATTTACTATATGGAGGGCAGCATGATGAAATATTTAATATCAGCATTGATACTTATACTCTTATTGGTGGGATGCAGTCAGAATACTCCCTCCGCGACGAACACTCCAACGATTCAGCCCATTGTAGNTACCGTCACTCCCAGTCCGACCGCGACGGATACCAGCACACCTACCTTAACTCCTACAACAACAGAAACACCCACTCCAACTCAAACACCCACNCCAGTTGTCTATGGACCGTCTAATTTTCCTGTGAACATTGATCCATTAACTGGGCTCGAAGTTTCCGACCCCGCTTTACTGGATCGCCGTCCCGTTGCAGTAAAAATCAATATTGTCCCTCGTTCCTCGAACCGGCCACCATGGGGGCTTTCGCTCGCAGACATTGTTTACGATTATTACCACAACGATGGATATTCCCGTTTCCATGCCATTTTTTATGGAAACGATGCCGAGCTTGCAGGGCCTATTCGCTCCGGTAGGCTTCTGGATTATGAGCTGGTACACATGTATCAGAGTATTTTTGCCTATGGCAGCGCAGATATATTGATCAACCAGCGTTTATTGAACTCAGACTTCGCAAACCGAATTGTGCTTGAAGGGTATGCTTCGAAATGCCCTCCCACGGTCACTGCACCTCTATGCAGGTATGAACCTTCAACCACTAATTTACTTTTGGGTGATACTGCTGCGCTTAGTGCCTATGTAACCGCACGGGGGGTTGAAAATGGGCGCCAGAATCTGGATGGCATGACTTTTAATCCCGATGTACCCACCAGTGGGGTCCCCGGTGATCAGCTTTATGTTCGCTATTCAGGCGATAATTATACCCGCTGGGATTATGATCCCGCATCAGGTAAATATCGCCACTTCCAGGATAACGTTTATGATACGGGGCAGGGCGAATCCTATGCTCCGCTCACGGACCGCTTGAATGATCAGCAGATCACAGCAGATAATGTGGTCGTCGTCCTGGCACGTCATGAGTATTATCAACAACCACCCAATGAGATTATCGAGATCTTGCTTAGTGGCAGTGGAACCGCCTATGCTTTCCGCGATGGACAGATGTATGAAGTGCAATGGAACCGTCCATCCACCAATTCAGTATTGACTCTGACCTATCCTGATGGCTCCGTATTCCCGTTCAAACCTGGTAATACATGGTTTCAGGTTGTTGGTACTTCAACCCAAGCAACCCAGCAAACTGATGGTTCCTGGCGCTTCAACTTCAAATTCCCCTGATCCAGGTATTTTAAAATGTATTTACAAGCCATGTAGATAAAATAAGTTATTGCTTGAGTTCTTTCAAGATCCGCTTAACTAAACCAGGACCTTCATAGACCAATCCTGTATATAATTGTACAAGCGAAGCACCGGCGTCCAGCATTTTTTGGACGCCAGTTGCGTTAAATATTCCACCTACGCCGACAATAGGTAAGTTTCCACCAGTACGTTGAAAAATCTTACCCACCACCTCCAGGCTCTTAGAAAATAAAGGTTGACCACTCAATCCTCCACTTTCTAGCGCCAAACGAGATTTCAATCCATCCCGTGATATGGTTGTGTTGGTCGCAATTACCCCATCCATTTTGTTCGTTAAAATAACATCCAGGGCTTCATCGAGTTCTAAGTCGGATAAATCAGGTGCCAACTTGACTAGGATTGGTAGCCGGTTCGGAATTACGGCTGTCAATCGCTCCCGTTCTGAATTAATTTGCCTTAACAGGTTATCTAACGAGTGCTTCTCTTGCAGCCGTCTTAATCCAACGGTATTGGGTGAGCTGATATTGATCGTCAGGTAGTCCACATGCGCAGCAAAGGAACGGAGTAAGAATAGGTAATCTTGTTCGGCATTTTCAATTGGGGTATCCTTGTTTTTACCAATATTCACACCCAGGATAAGGTTTTTTGGGCGTTTCTGGACGATCTCCTTTTTAACAAATTCTCCCCCAATACCGGGAAACCCCATCCGATTGATCAATGCCTCGTCTGGAACCAGCCGGAATACTCTAGGTTTAGGATTACCGTATTGTGGTTTGGGTGTGACTGTCCCAACTTCGATATGTCCAAAACCCAGGCAGGCTAATCCACGCCATCCAGTGCCATCTTTATCATATCCAGCTGCCAAACCAATTGGATTGGAGAAATTTAGACCAAAAACCTGGACCGACTGTTCCGGAGCAAAAAAAATTCGCTGTAATATCCAATTAACTGGTTTGATTCCTCCAGCCAGTCGAATTAGATTCAAGGTTAAATGGTGAGCTTGCTCAGGATCTAGTTTAAAAAGGAATGACCGAAATACAGGGTATATTGTCACTTGTTTTTTGTAATAAATTGTCTTGCTTCTTCAATATGATGAGTTGGTACTTTGCCACTCATTTCATAATAATCCAATAGCTTTGTTAGTGTTGTTACTGAATGAAGCTTGTAACCAGCATCACTGAGAGCTGTATCAGCTCCAGATTGACGGTCAATCAAGACCACCACATCTTCCACCATCAATCCTTCGCTCGTAAGTTTATCGATCGCTTCAAATTTGCTGCTCCCGGTTGTAGCCAGATCGTCGATGATGGCAATTCGTTCACCTTTGTGATAGTCACCTTCAATCTCAGCTTTGGTGCCATAGGTTTTTACTTCTTTACGCGGGTAGATCAATGGTTTATTACAAATAAGAGAGATTGCGGTTGCGATTGGGAGTGCAGCATAGGGCAACCCTGCCAATCTGTCGAAGGATAATCCGGCTAATATAGGTAAATAAGCTTGCGCGACCTGATTAAGTAATTTCGGGAATGAAACAAGCTGCCTCAGATCAACATAGATGGGTGAAATTAATCCTGATTTCAGGGTGAATTGACCAAATTTCACGCACCCAGTTTCAAGAAGCCCATCCGCAAGCTGAACGAACGTAGCTGAGAATTTATACTGTTCTATTTTTGGGCCATTGTCTCCGTTTTTTCTAACGATTCTATTTCTTTCCTCATTAATTCTTTGACATATTTCTTCCGCCGCTAGCCCCTCATCATTAGCACGGGAGATTCCTCGTGAAACTGGGATCAGTAAACCCATTCCATCGGATCTCAAACCAGCTTGAAGCGCTGCATGCAGATCACCACCTTGCACACCAACGCCTGGCACAAGGATCCAGATGTCAGGTGCGATCAACCGTACCCGCTTCAAGGCCTCCGGGTGTGTGGCTCCAACCACCAATCCCAAGTTACCGCGCGTGTTCCAATCCTGTGCCAATCTGGCTACTTTCTCATATAGATAATACTCACCTCCCCCACCTGTATTAGGGTGAAGTTCATCTAGTAATAAATCCTGCACATCAGCAGCCCCCGGGTTAGATGTTTTACACAATAAAAATACTCCACGCTCAGGATCAGCCAAGAAAGGCTCGATGGAATCACGACCCAGATATGGATTAATGGTTATCGCATGAGCTCCCAGTGTTTCAAACGCGGCACTTGCATACGCTTCCGAAGACGAAGCGATGTCACCCCGTTTCGCATCCAGGATGACTGGAATTCCCCTGGGTATATTGGCAATGATTTGTTGGAGCACATCAATTCCCGCTGCACCATATGCTTCGAAAAAAGCACTATTGGGTTTATAGGCAGCTGCCACATGGGAAGTTACTTCAATTAGATGGAGACAAAATTCTTTTGCTGCACTTGCGGTTGGGGTTGGTAAATCATTCGGATGGGGATCCAAACCCACACACAATATAGAATTTATCTCGTTTATTCTTTGGTATAACCTTTCAAAAAATGTCATCCTAAGCCTTTCCTAATACCATTGCTAGCAATGCCATTCTGACATACAATCCATACTCCATTTGCCTGAAATAAGCTGCCCTGGGGTCACTATCAAATTCCATGGATATTTCTCCCACGCGTGGCAACGGGTGCATGACGATCATATTTTGTTTTGCGATTTTCATCATATCAGCTGAAATCACGTACGAACCTTTTACACTTTCATATTCTTCTTCATTGGCAAATCGTTCTTTTTGTACCCGTGTTACATATAAAACATCCGTATCAGGTAATGCTTCCTCCAGGTTGGTATATTCTTTTTGAGCCATGGTCCTGGGCAACTCATTTATGATTTCAGCAGGCATTTTTAAGATTTCAGGAGATATATAATTTAAGCGAACATTATAAAGGGAGAGTAAGCGTGCCAGTGAATGAACAGTACGGCCATACTTTAAATCCCCCAGCATGGTTACAGTTAATCCATCAATTAATCCCATTTCCTCTTGGATGGTGAATGTGTCTAATAGCGCTTGCGTTGGATGCTCACCAATCCCATCACCTGCATTTATGATTGGTTTCTTCGCATATTGGGCAGCTAATGCCGCAGACCCGGTTTCAGGATGGCGTAGGACGATCACATCTGCATAACACTCCAGAGTCCGAACTGTATCTGGTAGCGATTCGCCCTTGGCTACTGAGGAATATCGCACCTCATTAATTGGGATCACACTACCACCGAGGCGCTCCATGGCTGATGTAAATGAGGAGGATGTACGTGTAGATGGCTCATAAAACAAGTTAGCCAGGATCTTTCCTTTTAAAAGATCAAATGTACCGACATGATCCACCATCATATGCATTTCGTGGGCAACGCCAAAGATATATTCCAGGTCTGATCGTGAAAATTGTTTTACAGATAGGATATCCTTCCCGTACCACGGTGCAGTACGTTGGTCACCAAAAGGCAGGTGAGGGTTTTGATGCCGTGCTTGATTTGAACTGATTATCATTTTATTCTCTCCTTTTTCAGCAATGTTAAGTTAACACTCGATTACCTGATATTTTTTCCATACCCGGGTTCTGCCAATATTTGTCGATTAAGAAATACTTCTCTACCCCGCAATACCACTCTGGTTACACGCCCCTTTACCTTCCTTCCCTCAAACGGGGTCCAACCACAGCGTGAAAACTGATCAGCTGCTTTGATTTCCCATGCCTCATCAATATTGACCTCGACCCATGTTTCTGGTTGCTCAGGTATTCTGAATATTTCCTTTGGTTTTATAAACATTTTTTGGATAAGAGCTTCCATGGTTATTCTGTTTTCGGAAACAGCAGTTAGAAGGAGCGGTAAGGCAGTTTCCAATCCAGGAAAACCTGGTGGAGGATTTTCTCCATCTTTTTCATTTAGCGTATGAGGAGCGTGGTCTGTAGCGAATACATCGATCATATCAAGATTTGCCCATAGTGCTTCCTGGTCAGCCACTGAGGCTAGGCGAGGCCTCACTTCACTCCGACCAGAACCAATATTGGGAATATCTGCACTGGTTAGGAATAGATGATGAGGGGTTACTTCACAGGTGATTTTTATTCCTTTTTCTTTAGCAGCTCGGATTAACAAGATCTCTTCCCTTAAGGAAACATGCGCCAGATGCACAGGTCGATCATAAATCGCTGCCATAAGGATCACAGCCGCCATCGTCCGGCTTTCCGCATGAGCAACGATAGGCTGGTTCTTAGGCCATTGCTTGAAGTGTTCCATCCACAGTGCCATATCGTCCAATCGCAGTGGCCCATACGTCTGATCCAGATACATTTTTAATCCCGCAGTTCGATGTTCTAATATCTGGAGCATACCAAAATTATCCGGTCCAGCTCCTAGGAATTGGGCATAATCACAGCGAGCTTTTGATTCGGCTGCGGTTAATGATATTTGTAACGTTTCCTCATCCGTTACCGGAGGACGCGTGTTTGGCATCGCCAGGATGGTTGTAAATCCTCCTGCTAGCGCTGCTGACGTGCCAGTGGACCAATCTTCCTTATGTGTTCCACCCGGTTCACGCACGTGTACATGTGGATCGATTAGTCCAGGAATTCTAATGACCATAAATCACCCATATACAAAAAAATAGAGCCGCTAGGGCTCTTTATTTTGATAAAAAAATCGCCCACAGGGGCAAATGCACCGGGGCGATATTTATCACAAAAATTGCGAAATTTATGATGTTCCATTCCGCCCGATTTTACAGCGAATCGTAGATATGTCAAGGGCAGAAGGCCTTGAATTTACTTTGTCACCATTGAATTTCCCCGATGGAATCAATCACCCGGAAATCAGTTAAATCTAAATGCAAGGGAGTCACAGAGACATAACCCTGTTCTAAGGCTCCAAAGTCGGTGCCTTCATCTGGTATGGCGGTTGGAGCATCACCACCAATCCAATAATAGGGTCGCCCGCGCGGGTCCAACCGACGATCCAGGCGATCGCGATACACCCTTAATCCTTGCCTGACCACCAGGATACCCTTTATTTCGTCGTCAGTGAGATAAGGAATATTCACATTTAGCAATAGGTTCGCTAATTTGTTATTTCCGATAATTGCAGAAACGATCCTGTTCGCAACTCGTGCAGCCGGTGAAAAATCGAATTCACCTTGAAATTCCTCCGGGGTATTTAATGAAAAAGCGATCCCAGGCACTCCCCCGATGGCTGCTTCCATAGCAGCGGTCACGGTACCAGAATAGGTTACATCATAGCCAATATTTGCATTCGGATTGATCCCAGAAACCACCAGATCGATTTTATTGGGAATGAAGCCCAATAAACCCAAGGCAACACAATCAGACGGAGCCCCGTCGGATGTCCACGCTGGCGATCCATCTCCTAATTTTGCTTCTTTAACCCGCAAAGGACGATGCATTGTTTTGACATGCCCCGAAGCAGACCAATTGTGATCTGGGGCGAGAACACTCACTTCTCCGATCCGCTTCATTTCCTCCGTAAGGGCTAGTAAACCTGGGGAATCGATGCCATCATCATTGGTTACCAAAATGTGCATCTTGGAATTATAACAACAAAGCTGGATTTGTTTTATACCATCCAGCGCCATTGTGTGTCCCCAAGTACGAATCATCCTTAGTGGTAAAATGGGTTCTGTCAAGCATTAATCAAGGTCACCTGGTCAGGAGGATATATTATGAGTCCTACACTTAAAAAAATTATTTCTGTCTTGATGATCACTATAACTTCCTTCGGGATACTGCTTAGCCTCTTCGTTCTCGTTCAAGCCTGGCGTTTTCGCCAACCTGTAACAGTAAAACTGCAAACTGCTTTCAAAACGACTTCTTCATTACTCCAAACCACTATTGTCGGATTGGATACACTTGACCAAATAGTTACAAATGTTTATTCAAGCACCCTTTACTTAGGTGATGCAACCAATGCATTAGCTCAAACCATTGATAATACAGATCAATTCATGGATTCAGCGGGTTCCTTTATTGGAGATAGCTTAAGCAATACGATTACAAACACCCAGACGACCCTTGAATCAGCTCAATCAAGCGCTCTAGTAGTTGATAATATCCTGACTGCCTTATCAAATATACCCCTACTCGGCCTCAAATATAACCCTGAAACACCGTTGAGTTCTGCACTTGGCAATGTATCCTCCAGCCTGGATCCATTGCAGGAATCATTAAAAGGGTTCCAGGATAATTTATCCTCCACTCAATCAAACCTACAACTGTTTATGGACCAATTAAAATTGTTGGACCAAAGCATCACTGAAATTAACAAAAACCTGGCGGCCTCACAAGTAGTGATTGAAAAGTATCAGGCTCAAGCAACATCCATAAAAGCTTGGGTCGATAAGGCGGTCGTCTCACTGCCCGTATGGGTTACCGCCTTATGGGTAATGATCACCGTCTTCATCATTTTATTGATTTTAGTCCAGGCAGCGATCCTGTTACAAGGGATCTACATGTTTTCGGGTTCAGATTCGACAGCAAGAAGTATGCACGAGAAAGAGACAAGTATGATCGAATCAAACATGGAAGTTCCTCATCAAAATGAACCAAATATTAAGGATTCTTCTGAGAAAAAGACAAATGGAATTGATCAAGCTGAAATTGAGCCAAGTAATAACCAAACCTCGGTTAATGAGTCAAAACCGAAGGACAAGTGAAAAGCAACCAGAAAATATTTCGCTAAATAATCCATTGCCAGAATAATGCAGTTGGGTTTATATGATTGAAGTCGCAATCATGATCGAGGGACAGAATGGTTTGAGTTGGAAGCGCTGGCAACGTATTGCGAGTGTAGTGGAGGCATGTGGCTATGTCGGCTTATATCGCTCAGACCATTACACCAATGCCAACCCACCTGACCTCGATTCACTCGAATGCTGGGTATCTCTCACCTGGCTTGCCACGAACACCCGTCATATCGAGTTCGGTCCTCTGGTAACTCCCATTTCATTCCGCCATCCAACCCACACAGCACGGATGGCTGCAGCTGTAGATGACCTTTCCGGTGGTCGATTGACCCTAGGAATTGGAGCAGGTTGGCAGGAACGCGAGCATAATAATTACGGCTGGGATTTACTTCCCTTAAAAGACCGCTTTGTCCGCCTTGAAGAGGGTTTGGAAGTAATCAGTCGTTTGCTGAATAGCGATACGCCTGTGGATTTCTCTGGAGAATATTTCTCTTTACACGAAGGTATTCTCTTGCCGCGACCATCACGCCCAGGCGGACCGCCGATATTGATCGGTGGTAATGGACGCAATCGCACCTTACCTCTGGTTGCCCGGTTCGCCCGTGAATGGAACGCACTGCTCCTCCCACCTGCAGAAATTGGCGATTTGAACAAGAAGTTGGATGAATATCTATTAATTCAAGGCAGGCATCCGCGTGATGTTCGCCGGTCTTTTATGACAGGTTGTGTATTTGGTAAAGATCATGATGAGGTTGAAAAGAGAATTAATCATCGCTGGCATGGTCAACGAAGCACCGCTGAGCTTCGTAACCGTGGGTTGATCATTGGCAACGCAGACGATATTGTGGCACAGTGCCAGCAACTAGCCAATTTTGGAATTCAACGCGTGATGCTCCAATGGTTGGACCTGGACGACATTACTGGTTTGGAAGCCATGGCAGAGGGTATCCTTGACAGGCTTTCACATTAATCAATTACCTGCGATCTGGTAACACAGTCGATAGGAGGTAAAAATGAAACCCGGTAAGTATTTGATAATCATATTTTTATTACTTATGGCTACAACATTGGCTTGTTCAATATTTGGGGTCAGCAAACAAGCTCTATCCGTTGAGAACACTGCGCAAGCGATTAGGACCGACGTCGGGGGCATTATTTCTGCGGGTGGCTCTTTGATTAACACTGCCCAAGCGCTAGAAACTCAACACCCTGGTGTCCTTGAAACAGCCAAAGCAATTCCAACCCAGATGGCACCGGTACTTGGTACAATTCAAGCAGTAGCGACGAGTAATCCTGGTTTGGTACAAACTGCTCAAACATTTGTCGAGCAAGGAATTCCTACCGGAGAGCCACCGATCGATATACCGATCTACAATCGCGATCAGGTGCAGAATTATTTTGGTTCAAGCCAGTATATTTTCTATATTACGCCCACTGAATATGCTCAAATCCTCGAATTTTACAAGACTCAAATGCCACTCAATGACTGGCAATATGTAGAGGCTGATTCCAATGAATTTGCCAATGCTGCTCAGTTGTATTATGCCAAGGATAATCGAACAACAACGATTGATTTGTCGGTCAACCCGCTTAACAACACCACAGTGGTTGTCATAAGCACTAGTATCCAGTAATTTATATCCATGCTTGACACATTCTTCAACCCTGAATCAGTGGCTGTCATTGGTGCCTCCACTAACCTCGATAAATTGGGTTATGCGGTGGTGAAGAATTTATTGGATGGTGGTTATTCAAAAAAAGGTAAAGTCTTTCCAATCAACCCCACTGCTTCCGAAATACTAGGCCTTCAGGCATATCCTTCCGTTTTGGAGGTGCCAAGCAAAATTGATCTGGCAGTAATTGTCATTCCCTACCCGCATGTGCCGGATGCATTGCGTATTTGTGGTCAAAAAGGCATACCTTCAGCCATTGTGATCAGTGCCGGATTCCGCGAAGCTGGCCAGGAAGGGTTGGAGCGGGAGTTGGAGCTAATTCAGATTTGCCGAGAATATAACCTTCGCCTGATTGGTCCAAATTGTCTGGGTGTGATTGACTCTTTTACGCCTCTGAACGCTTCCTTCGCTGCTGGAACGCCTCCTTCCGGACCAATGGCGTTCATGTCGCAATCTGGTGCGTTGGGGACAGCGGTGTTGGATATTGCTTTGGCAGGCCGCCTGGGTCTATCGAAGTTTGTCAGCCTGGGGAACAAAGCAGATGTCTCTGAGATTGACCTGCTACAGGCTTGGGTAAAGGACGATCACAGCAAGGTGATCCTGATCTACAGTGAAGGGATGCCTAGTGGGCAGGAATTTATCCAGGTTGCCCGTAGTGTTACCCGGGAGAAACCGGTTGTGGCAATCAAATCCGGCGTGACACAATCTGGCTCACGCGCGGTTTCTTCTCATACAGGCTCACTGGCTGGGTCTGAGCAAGCCTACCAGGCTGCCTTTCATCAAGCAGGAATCATACGTGCGGAGTCGATGGAATCATTGTTCGATATGTCACTCGCCTTGGGTTACCAACCTCCATTAAAAGGAGACAGGATCGCGATCATTACCAATGCCGGTGGACCTGGTATCCTGGCGACAGATGCGCTGGAGAGAAGCGGTCTCTCGCTGGCACGCTTTGAGCTCGATACCATTTATGAGCTGGAGCAATATCTACCAGATGCTGCCAGTGCTGCCAACCCTGTGGATGTTTTAGGCGATGCCCGTGCAGACCGGTACAAGTTCGCCCTTGAACGTGTGGCAAGAGATCCAAATGTGGATGGGATCATGGTGTTACTCACACCCCAGGCAATGACTGAGATTGATGAAACCGCCCACAGCATTGGTACGATGGCATGTAATATCACCGTACCAATCCTGGGTTGCTTTATGGGTGAAGCCCGCATTCAAAGTGGCATAAATATCCTGACATCTCATGGCATTCCAAACTATCCCTTCCCGGAACGTGCTGCAAATGCTTTTCACGCCATGTCTCAATACCGGATGATAAAAACACGCCCGATACCTGAATACAAACATTTCGAAGTAGATATTTCTGCCGTCAGAAATGTCTTTGAGAAAGCTCGCTCGGAAAACCGGTTGACGATCGGAGATGCAGAATCACGAACCATATTACAGGCATATGGATTGCGTATACCTCAGTCAGAACTCGCCGAAACCCCCGAAGAGGCATCCTCGCTGGCAGGGAAAATCGGTTATCCGGTGGTCTTAAAAATTGCCTCCCCCGATATCCTCCACAAGACGGATATCGGTGGCGTTAAAGTAGGTCTGCAAAATTCTGAGGAAGTTCGAGATGCCTATGAGTTAATGGTCTATCGTGCCCAAAGATATATCCCTGAAGCTCGTATATGGGGATGCCTGGTGCAGGAGATGGCACCTTTAGGTGGGCTGGAGGTGCTGGTCGGGATGAATCGAGATACTCAGTTCGGTCCCCTGGTTACCTTTGGCTTAGGTGGTATTTATGTGGAGACTTTGCAAGATGTCACGTTCCAGGTGTCACCATTTTCTCAATTTGAAGCTGAAGAAATGCTGACTCATATCCGTGCTCGTGCCCTGTTGGATGGGGTTCGTGGTCAGCTACCTGTTGATAAATCAGCGATCGTAGATACTCTTTTACGTATTTCGCAGCTGGTCCAGGAATTCCCTGAAATCATCGAGCTTGATATTAATCCGCTGATGGTTTATCACCAGGGTGAAGGGGCACTTGCTTTGGATATGCGTTTAGTCCTTAAATGATTCTGGATCAGCGATAAGGATAATGGACTTTAATACTATCGGGATCACTGCAAATCTTCTAGAAAGGGAATAACCATGAAATCACTTTATATAACAGGTGCTGAAAGATATTCCGGAAAGACAGCCACCTGCCTGGCATTAGGAGTTCGTTTACAGATGGACGGTTTTCGCATTGGTTATTTAAAACCACTGAGTTTACAGCCATGGCGGATCGGAAACCGAATCGCAGATGAAGATGCAGCCTTTGTAATACAGGTCTTGAACCTGCTATCTGAGCCCTGGGAGCTTTCTCCAGTTGTTATTACCCCAGAGTTCTTACGACTCCGCTTAACCGACCCTGACCCTGAAGATTTAATGGTAAAAGTATTGGAAGCATTTAGCGCTGCTGGTCAGGATAAGGATATACTGATTCTTGAGGGTGGTGGCAGTTTGCGGGAGGGATATGTAGTCGGCCTCCCGACCGTTGGGGTGGTGAACAAGCTGGGTAGCCAGGCGCTTGTCATTGCAAAATATCGCGAAGAGGTCCGTATGCTGGATGATGTCTTGTCCACCCAGGCTCGTTTAGGTGAATCCTTTTGTGGGATCCTCATTAATCGCGTCCCAGACGATGCACAAGATTTCGTGTTGAAAATTGCAGTTCCTTTCCTGGAAAAAAAGAACATCAAGGTGTTTGGTGTCTTACCAGAAGTACGTGGATTATCAGCGCTCACAGTCGGTGAGTTGATCAAGCTCCTGGAGGCAGAAGTCCTCACTAAATATCAGCGCTCAGAAGCACTGGTCGAGAACCTGACGGTGGGAGCAATGACTGCTGAGGCTGCCCTCAGTCGCTTTCGACGATCCTCCAACAAAGCAGTAATCACAGGTGGCGATCGTACGGATATACAATTGGCAGCCTTAGAGACCTCTACTACCTGTCTTATCCTGACAGGAAACCTGCGCCCAAGCCCATTGGTGATCAAGCAAGCTGAAGAATTTGGTATTGCGGTATTATTGGTCCGGACGAACACGATGGAAACCATCGAACAAATCGAGAAGTTCTTTGGCAAAACCCGCCTCGCTCAAACTGCCAAGCTCAAGCAATTCCAAACCATCTTGGATGCCCATTTGGATAAAGACAGGCTGTATCAATCCATCGGTCTAAAAGCATAATATCCTTATGAACTACTTATAAAACTAAAGTGACCAGGTACCTGCTTATCTGATCACTTTTCCTTTTACGTATTTATACTATACCTGTAAAAATATATATCAGGAAGACACACTACACACTAACTCCTAAAAACTAATTACTAATGGCTAATTACTCAGATCCCCCTTGGCTGCTGTTGGGTGATGCAGTGGATATTACCTCCACCTAGTAAAATTTCCCGGGCTGGAATTCCAACTACTTTGTGATCGGGTAACAAGCTCTGCAATGACTTCAATGCAGCCTGATCGTGCGGGTCATTAAAGGTGGGAACAACTGCTCCACCATTGCAGAAATAAAAATTGACATACGAAGCTGCCATCCTGTCCCCAGGTTCACGCGGCAGACTACCTTCCACAATATCTACACCATCTGCCTCTTCAGGGGTGATTAGGATTGGATCAGGTTGATGGATCTTATGAACTACGATCCTCCGCCCCTTTGCATCACTACTAGAAACCAAATAGTCTAATGCTTCTGCAGATATCTCGAACTGTGGATCTGATTTATCATCCGTCCAGGTAAGTGCAACTACACCTGGTCTCAGGAAGCACACAATATTATCCACATGGCCGGTTGTCTCGTCGTGAAAAACACCCCTTGGGATCCAAAGAACTTTGTCAACATT
>JGI11641J44799_10000280_pt1 | contig 14842 bp, 15 predicted proteins | sample WetSurSiteA1Bulk_FD_44799 | JGI IMG/M metagenome (IMG submission 44799) | reverse complement strand
TGTGCGGGAAGCAGAATTGCAGCAGCTGCATGTCAACAAGCGGGAAGATCATCAGGAAACATTACTGCCGGGATACCTGCGAACGGGTAGCAAAAGAACAGCATGAAAAGAAAGGATTCCTTGGAAAAATGAAGGAAAAAATCAAATAAAAATCCTTGTTGACCGGTATTTTTTATCCATGGTCACTTTTTTAAATCCCGTACCATCCACACGGTGAGAAAAATTTAACACAACGGGGGTATATTTTTTTTATATGGGGGCCACCGAATCTCTAAAAAAACAGAAAGGCCCCAGACTTCTTTTCATCGACAATATGCGGATTCTCCTGATATGCCTGGTCATTACAACACATACTGCAGTCACCTACGGTGGTTCGGGGGGCTGGTTCTATACTGAGGTTGCAAGTGATTCAATTGCTCCGATCATCCTGACCATGATTAATTCGCTGAACCAGTCATTTTTCATGGGCTGTTTCTTGTTTATTTCAGCACTCTTCATTACCGGGTCGCTTGAACGGAAAGGAACACGACACTATGTGCACGACCGCCTTATGCGACTGGGCATCCCGCTCCTGGTCTGGATTCTGTTCATCAACCCGCTCCTTGTGTACCTGATCAGGGTAACGCTGGATAATTTCCATGGCACGCTGCTGGAATCCTACACGGATATTTTTATCCCGTTCAGGGGATTCGGGCTTGGGCCGATGTGGTTTGTCCTGTTCCTGCTCATTGCAACACTTGCTTATGTCGCATGGTACATGTATAACGGTCCAGACAGCCGTATCACGAAGAGATTCCGTGACTTACCCTCTTTTACTTCCATTATCGTCCTGGGGATTATCCTTGGACTTGTTACGTTTGCCGTCCGGATTTTTTTCCCGATCGGATGGACCTGGGGGCTCTTTAGTTTCCAGTTCCCGTTCTTCCCGCAATACATTGCATTTTTTATCCTTGGCATCTGGGCAGCACAGAATAACTGGCTGGCAGGAATACATGCCGGTGTCGGAAAAAAATGTGCATACGCGGCACTGGCCCTTATCCTGGTGCAACCGCTTCTCCTGCTCATCACTACTGCATCACCTGAAGGACTGAGCATGGTCTTTGGTGGTCTGCACTGGCAGGCTGCATTGTATGCCATGTGGGAGCAGATGACCGGCATCATGATTATGGTCGGGCTCCTCTGGCTCTTTTCCCTGCGGTTCAATCACCAGGGGGCTGTCACGCAGGCAATGGCAGCTGATACCTATACTGTCTATATCATCCACCCGGTTATCCTGATCATCCTTGCACTTACGCTGAAGGGTTTCATGATACCGACCCTGGGTAAATTTGTCGTCGTACTGGCACTCACCATCTGCATTACGTTTTCAATTGCTCATGCAATTCGTGCCCTACCTGGTGTTAAGAGAATATTGTAAGAAGCGGAAAATTCGAAGGTTTAATCCGAAGCAGACCCCAAAGGACAACAGGTATCATGATGGGTTTCATCGCACTCCTCCGGGGGATAAATGTGGGAGGACAAAAGCGGATCGGGATGGCAGATCTGGTGCACCTCTGTACGTCCCTTGGTTTTGACAACGTGAGAACCTATCTCCAAAGCGGGAATGTACTCTTTGAGTCTCCGGACGGGGACCCCGGGCGGTTGTCAGCCATGATTAGTGAGAACATTGCCGCGAAATTTGATTTTTCCGTGAACGTGATCCTACGGACCTCAGACGAGATACGGCGAATCATCCTTGCCAACCCGTTTGCAGAGGAGGGACTGGATGCCGACAAATACCACGTGACGTTTCTGTCAGACATTCCGCCCGAAGAATTCCCGAAAAGCAGGATGAAAGGCAAAGACGGTCCGGACAGGTACGCGATCATCGGGCGCGAGGTTTACCTGTTCTGCCCGAACGGTTACGGGAGGACGAAATTCTCCAATACCTTCTTTGAGAAGAATCTGGGTATTTTTGCAACAACAAGGAACTGGAAGACTGTGACCGCCCTAGCTGAAATGGCGGAAGGCCGGTAGGATCAGACAACCCGACACATGCATTATGAGGACTAAAAAAAAATCCTTAATTACACCTGCACCTTTCGTATCACATCATCTGCTGTGAACAGTCGCAGTAATTACCTGGCGGGGACTACTACCGGGCCTCATGATTTTCTTCCCATAAACCGAATGTATTCCCTTCGGTGTCGACACAGTTGGCAAGGTAACCCATTGTTGGCACCGCCATCTTATCAGAAAGCATCCTGCCCCCCAGATTTTTGACCTGCTGAATGGCAGCATCGATGGATTTCACCCCGAAGTAATTCACCATACGCTGCGAGGGATCCATCCGCTTCCCCATTCCTCCCCCGACACCCGGAACACCCTCCAGGTTTGTTGTGGTAATCAGGTTATATTCCATACCAGGCCAGGATTCGAATTTCCAGCCGAGGAGCTCGGTATAGAATTTTTTTGCCCTGTCAATATTTTCTGCCGGTACGTCAAAATGAACGATCGTTGACATCAGACATTTCACCACCCCAACGTTAGGTGAAGGGATACATAACAGTTATCCATGAGAAAAAGTTCCTCCAAACGAGACATTAAAACCCCATAGCTGAAACAATAGTGCAAAGAACAAGAGACATGACGCTGATAGTAAAGGAAATCCAGGCAAAAACTATTCTTTCCGTATCGAAAATCTATCCCTACGTCATTAATCCCTATACCGGTTGCCAGCATGGCTGCTCGTATTGCTATGCACGTTTTATGAAAAGGGTCACCGGGCACAAGGAACCCTGGGGCGAATTTGTCGATGTCAAAATCAATGCCGCCGATCTGCTGCGTAAGGAAATAAAAAAGAAGAAGCGGGGGAATGTGTGGGTCAGCGGGGTCTGCGACCCGTACCAGCCTCTTGAGGGTACATACCGCCTGACCCGGCAATGCCTGGAGATCCTGGCCCGGAATTCCTGGCCGGTGATAATCCAGACACGTTCTCCCTTAGTCCTGCGCGATATCGATATTATCAAAGATGCGGAAGATTTTGAGGTCGGTTTTTCTGTTACTACCGCAAACGATAAAATCCGGGAATTATTCGAACCCAATGCACCACCAATAAACGACAGGATACAGGCACTCCGGGAACTGCACAAGGCCGGTATCAGGACGTATGCCATGATCGCCCCCGTGCTCCCGGGAGCAGAAGGACTCGCAGAACTCCTTAAGGGAAAAGTTGACTATATCCTCATTGACCGTATGAACTATCACTATGCCGACTGGGTATACAAAAAATATGGGCTTGAGGACAAGCTCACCGATGAGTACTTTTACCGGACAAAGCAGGCACTTGCAACCCTATAGTGCAGCTTACAGGTCAATGAAAATTTCATCATTCTCGACCGTTACGGGATAGGAAGGCTCCGGATTTTTTGCCGGACCTTTCACCACTTCACCGCTCCTGATGTTGAATACTGATCCGTGACAGGGGCAGTGTATGGTTTCGCCTTCGAGTTTACCACTGGAAAGTTTGCACCCCCTGTGCGTGCACTTGTTCCCCAGTGCAAAAATCGTTGTGCCTGTTTTTACTACCAGGATTTCCTTACCGTCTATCACCACGCCTTTCAACGGGGCATATTCGAGATCTTTCACCGTACCGATTGTTCTTTTCATCATGAAACCTCAGTGCTGGAACGTTGTGGGGAATTGTCTGCCAATCCGATCCGAAAGAGCATCAATCAACCATTTTTTTAGGTATATTTTCCCTCATGGATAAGGGATGTCGAAAATTCATTTTCAATGTACATAAAATTAATCGAATATTTCATTTTTTGAAACAAAATTAAAAAAATAATCAACTATCCTGATGAGATATTGATTTTGCCTGAATCCCTTTTTTAGTATTTGAGATTCAGAACCACTGTGATTATTCAGGGTTACTCAGGCACACGTATGCGTAAAGGAATACATGCCTTCATTCTCTTCGTCCTCATCGCAGGATTTGCCGTGATGGCAGGATGCACCGGGACCAAAGGACCCGGATCGCCCTCTCCTCCCCGGGCTCCTATGTCTTTTTTTTTGTTTTCTGTTTCTAATAATTGTAAATCATGAAAAGTGTTATTATACCTCAAGCAGGAATTCCACCTTGCCTTTAAAGGTGATGTTACTATGAAAACCACAACGCTCCTTCTTCTTGGACTGGTAGTCATTTCGACATTGCTTATTGCCGGATGCACACAGCAGCCGCCGGTGCAACCAACCCCACAGCCAACAACAGTAAAACCGGCTGATACGATCGGGACAGCCAGCAGTCCACTAGGCACAATCCTTGTGGACGCTCAGGGAAAGACCCTCTATTACTTTGCAAATGACATTCCTGCCAGCGGGACAAGCTCCTGCAACGGGCAATGTGCTGTTCTCTGGCCAGCCTTTTCTGCAGATACGATAACGGTGTCCTCCCCCCTTGACCAGGCTGACTTTGCGTCCATTACACGAGCTGACGGCATAAAACAGACCACCTACTATGGTTGGCCACTCTATTACTACCAGGCAGATACAAAACCGGGCGATGTGAAGGGTGAAAACGTGCTCGATGTCTGGTTTGTATTCAAACCTGATGAAAGTGTCCTGATTGCACATACTACCAACCTCGGATTCTATCTTGCTGATACATCCGGAAAAACGCTCTACTTCTTCACCAAGGATACACCGGGGGCAAGTACCTGTACCGGTACCTGCCTCGGTTTATGGCCGGCATTCAATGCCGATCCGGTAACAGCACCGTCCGTTTTGAATCCATCTGACTTTACTTCGGTAACCAGATATGATGGTGTCAAACAGACAGCTTACAAGGGAAGACCACTTTACTACTATTCCATTGATGCAAAACCCGGTGACGCGAAGGGACAGGGTTTCAATAACGTGTGGTATGTCGCTACCACCACGGGNTCCACTCCTGTTGTAACAACCCAGCCTACTTCTGTACTNACAACGGTTAAAACGACCAGTCCCACAACANTTCCCACAAAACAACCCACAACGTTTGACTATGGTGGCGGATATTAACAAAAAGAACACTCACCCTTTTTAGTACCAGGGGAACAAAAAAACAGTTTCCCTGTTTTTCGAGGTGCATTTCTGGCAAGCCGGATAAAGAAATGGTCATCGAGTCTGATCCGGGATCTCTACCCACTGCGAAAGGGCTCCTATCTGTCTGAACGCTTCAATCATGGGAAGTTCAATACCAGAACGCCGGGCACTCCGGAAAAACCTCCACCGGTCCCGCATCCTCGGCCCGTGCTGTCCTTTGTACGAGATGAGGTAATCAAGTGTCTCGCGCTCTTTTTTCATCCAGGCAAACCGTGACAGCACAGATTTGGTATACTTCTTAAGATCAGGCCAGGAACCCGCAAAAATTCTTGCACATTCCAGGGAATGGACAATACCTTCCCCGGTGAATGGCGCTACCGTGCCTATCGATTCGCCAACACCGACAACTACCTGGGGCGTCCCGTTGTTCCGGGTCTTTTTCAAATAAAATGGAGTCGAACAGGAGGGAGATGCCACCCTGACAAACCCGTCACAGCTGCAGAGCGGAATGAACGAAAACCGCCCGGATACGTCTTTGTAAAATTGCTCCAGAAGGATATCGAGCCGGGTAAGACCGATTCCTCCAATACCAATATGATACTGGTTGTTCCCGAGGGGAAAGATCCACAGGTAACCGAGCCCGGGTATACGGTTCCCATAGACGCCCACCTCGAGGCGTTCACTGCCACAAGATTCCACAATAACGCGGTGCTGCAGGGTCGGAAGTGTCAGGTCAGACCGGCAGGGAGGCAGGAAAGCTCGGGTGATCCCGGTTGCATCCACAACAACATCATACTCATCAGCCTCCTCCCATCCCAGGTTCTGCCGCTTCAGTCTCGTTCCCTTGGTGAAATCTCTGATAAGCCGGGGTTTGTCAAGAGTGCAGAGAGGCGTCTTTGCCACGAGGTTGTCAAAATTCATAAGAGGCATTGGTTCGAGGAGATAGTCGTTGACATTGAGCCCGACATCCGCAAGGCAGGTTTCGATATTTTGGGGCACACCCCACCCGCATGAGCGACACCCGCAGCGGGTAGCATAGTTCATACCATCATAGAGATCCGTTGAGATGCCCCGCTGTTCGAGAAGTTTTGCCAGGTATCCCCCGGTGATCCCGGCTCCGGCAATCGCAATGTTCATACAACCCCCCCAAATATAATCAGCATGACGCTTATTACGATCGCGTGAACTATCGATACACCGGCCTGCTGCAGCATGAGGTTGTTGGCTTTCAGCTCGAAATCAGGAAAGGTGGAGTACTGGGAACGGGTACTGAGCTGATCGATTTTTGCCCCGATAACGGTATTGATCGCGGCGATAAGGGCAGTCGTCAGGATAAGCATATACGCAAGCTCCATACTTCCCAGAACCCGGGCCAGGGGGTAAAGCATAAGGACTGATACGAGCAGGGTGACGATCCCATAGATAGTCGAGTGCGGCAGTCCCGGGTAGCGAACAGAAGAGGTAATTTTCCCACCCAGCCGGTCGGAATGTGCGTCCCGGCGCATCATCGACACAACAAAACAGGTCACCGTCAGACCATGCAGCAGCGACAGGATGAAGGCCAGCAGCGAAAAAATACCGGTTGCAGCATAGACAACAGTCACCGTTACCCCGACCACCAGCCAGGGAAAGATGTACCATTCGGTGAACGGATGGTGAGCCAGTGCAATGCGGGGATGATTGTACCCGTAAGCAAAAAGGAAACCGAGGATAATCAGCACGGAAATATATGGACGCTGTATCGTGAGGTATACAGCAAGAACGATAACCAGGAGAACGATACCTGCTGATAGTTTCCTGTATTCATCAACGGTTGCCCACCCGAATACCAGGGGACGATCCCGCCGGGTCTCCTTGCTCTTTTCCCGCCGGTCGATCCCCAGGTCCATGATGTCATTCCAGATGTGGCCATCGATGTGGATAAGAAGAGCTGCCACACCAGCGATAACAAACAGGCTCCAGTTCGCACCAGAAAATCCGGCTTCCCAGAGCGTTACCACAAATCCGAGCAGGATGGCGCAAAGGGTAAAAGGAATAAGCCCCTCAATGCGCAGGATACGTGGTATCGCCCGGAATTCCATGCTATCCACCCCATGGAGACGATACCATAATTTCCGGATAGCGGACGTCAGACCTTGTCAGGGTGACCGGGACTTCTGAGTTCACGGTCAATAGAGCAGGTATGAAATCACGCATTGCAAATACCGATACGGGAAACCAGATCTCGAATGCCACAAAAATAGTATTTAAATCTCCTTCGTACAAGAATGTTTTTAGACAAATTATCCTGAATTACCCGTTTACCTGCATACACCTTTCTGATTATTTCCTCACGAACCTTCCTGATGATCCTCAAAAACACATACTCCAGGATACCGGGCAGTGGCAGGTTATTTGATAATTCCTCTCCAGGAAAAGCACGGATCTTGCAGGTACCTGGCAGGATCACTTTTGATAGAGGAGAATATGAAGGGGGTAAATCATCCTGACTCCCCAAACGATGACCTTCATATAGCATAAGCAGAGATTGTTGATATCCGTGCTTCCCCTTATCGCATTCCAACTGTCGCTGACGAGCATCTCGATCTCAGACCAATTCCAGCAATACGGGATATGGATGTACTTCATGGTCTTTGTCATCGTCACCATGGGATCCACCGTTGTCGGGGGGCTGGTTCCCGACAACACATTCCTGTTCCTGACCGGGGCCGTTGCAAGGGTCAACGGGTTATCCATGGAGTGGCTGCTTATCCTGGCTGTCGGAGGTGGGTTTGTTGGCTACGAAATTAATTACTGGAGCGGGAGACTCTTCGGCATTGCATTTCTCCGCGGGATACAACCACCATTCATTCAAAACAGGAAGGTCCGGAAAGCCTTTGATATGATGGAGGGTTTTGGCCCGGTCACACTGGTCGTTTGCCGGATTGTACCGGTCCTGAACCTGCCTTCCTTCCTCGCGGGAGTTGATAAGATGGATTACCACAGGTTTGTCGGATACAATCTTATCAGTTCATTTGTCTGGGGTCTGGGAATCCTGGTACTCGGATATTTTTTCGGCGGCATCTCCGTCATTAATGAGTATCTCTCTTATTTCGTCGTTCTCCTGATCGTTATCATCGTTGTCGCAATCATTATCTCGCTGGTCTCATTTGCATGGAATTTAGTGAAACGCTTTCANCCCAATTGAATAANAACGTCANAACGAACGATAGAGACTGTTTTTCGTTGTGATGGTATGATATCCCCTCGGANATAGAAGCTCTGCAAAGAACACGAAATAACCAAAAAGAAAGCGGAAGATCCGATTGAGGCATGTTTGTTCTGGTGACCAGCCTGGGGTGGACCTTCCTTAATCGATTACCGGTTTTGATGAAATAATAATTTTCTGGTGCATCACAAATCCCCCTCATATCTCTGCAGAACAAAGAACTGTCTCCCTCTCGTTAAAAAATGATGCCGTTGCATAAGAAAAGTGTGTGGTAAATCAGGTTCAGAAGTTCTCTTTTTAAAAAAATGAAATAACCTGGTAAAAATTGTTAATCGTCAAGTGGTTTGAAAACACCTTTTTTTGCCTTGAGGATTTTGCATTCCGGACAGCGCCAGGTGTCTGGAAGAAGCTCAAATGGTGTACCGGGAGGTATCCCGTTTTTGGGATCTCCTTTCATGGGATCATAGATATAATGACACTCGAGACACACATAGCGAACCATTTTTTGTAACTCTGCCATGACTCAGTCAACCCCGTTCAACTTGATTATCTGTGATTAGTATTAGGTTGAATTCTTATGTAATTGCAGCTTTTAAAAAATACCGGAGCAGCATGCCTCCGATGAGAGTGGATCTAAAAAAACAATGGAGAGCATTGAACCATCTGAAGAAACGTGCTGACAGGGATATTTGAGCATACCAATCTCTTTATTCTCCGACATGCCCATTTCACTTCTATGGTGATCACCATGAGTGGGCATATCGAGTTCAAAACGGTCACGGTTGAAAAGCCCGCGGACATGAATTTCATTCTCGGGCAATCGCATTTCATCAAAACGGTTGAAGATATCTACGAGGTGGTATCAGGATCGGTCCCGGGTGCAAAGTTTGGTCTTGCATTCTGCGAGTCGTCGGGGGACTGCCTGGTCCGGATCGAGGGGAATGATGAGGAACTGAAAATGCTGGCACAAAAAAATGCCCTTGCAATTGGTGCCGGTCATTCGTTCATCCTGTTTTTAAAGGATTGCTTTCCGATTAATGTCCTCAACGCCATAAAAAACATCCAGGAAGTCTGTACGATCTATTGCGCAACAGCAAACCCTGCTGAAGTAATCATCGCTGAATCACCTCAGGGACGGGGGATTATGGGTGTGATTGATGGAAAAAAACCAAAAGGTGTTGAAGGTCCTGACGGTGTCGCATGGCGAACGGGACTGCTCCGGAAGTTCGGGTATAAGAGAGGGTAAGTATCGTCTGTATACATGAGACCTGGTTGATTGGCGGAACAATTTTTCCATTCAACGTGTATGAATAACGGTAATGGATGTGCTCTCACGTGAGTCTGGTAATCGCATTTATCGGGATGCAGGGTGCGGTCATGGCCGGGGATACACGGGAGATCATTACTATCGGGGACGATATATCCACAGAAATCCTCGAACACGAGTTGTATTCTGGTCAGCTCATTACTGATGAAGACGTGAAAAAACGGGCCGTAGACCTGGGGATAAACCTGACCATCAATGACGATAAACGAAAAGTAACCCAGCGGAACGGAATACTTATCGGTGAAGTGAGTGAAACCAGATGCGGGGTTACCAGAAAAAGGAGACTCTACGCAACTGCCGGTGAGTATATCTTAACAGAGGTCACCGGCTCAACGGTCAAAGTGACCGGAAAAGGCACGGCAAGCAACTTCGTTGTTCTGGGTAATGAAATAACACAACGGATTGCCCATGCATGCATACGCGAACAGTGGAACAAAGGTGGTATGCAGGATGCGATCAGGATTATCATGCTCGCAATGAAGAGAGCATCAGACGCGACTGCATCTGTCAGTGGATTGTATAACCTGATCAATACCGCCATGAAAATCAGCCTGTCTGAAGTCATAGACCGGGACAACTGCCTGTAAGGTGCCAGACGATTCACGATGGACGCAAAAAAATCCTTTAGGGCCGAATTAAGACGTACCCTTACGAAAACAGAGGCAACGCCGGGATACAAGCCCGCTGGAGGTAAACTCATGACCCGGTGGGCCAGACACATCAATCCGGAAAACGTCCTGCCGGAATATCCCCGCCCCCAGATGGTCCGGAGTGACTGGTTGAACCTGAATGGTCTGTGGGAGTATGCCATTGTGGATAAACGTCAGCCTATGCCGGGACAATTCCAGGGCAACATCCTTGTTCCGTTTGCTGTCGAATCGGCGCTTTCCGGCGTCGGTAAAAAGGTCGGTGAGAAGAACAGACTCTGGTACCGCAGGACATTTTTTGTCCCTGAAGCGTGGAACAATAAAACCATTCTCCTGCATTTCGGGGCGGTCGACTGGGACTGCGATGTCTTTGTCAACGGTACGCCGCTGGGCAATCATCAGGGGGGCTATGATCCCTTCTGGTATGACATCACCGGTGCACTGAACGCGACAGCTCAAAATGAGCTGGTGGTCAGTGTCTGGGATCCCACGAATAAAGGCAGGCAGCCTGCTGGCAAACAATGTGACAAACCCAACGGGGTATGGTACACCGCGGTGACCGGCATCTGGCAGACTGTCTGGCTTGAACCGGTGGCCANGACGTATATTGATACCATGAAGATTATTCCTGATGTGGATAACCAGAAGGTGACAGTGGTGGTGGAGGTGAAAGGCGAACCTGAAGGACTGTCCTATCATGCCGATGCCATGGCTCCAGGCTTTTCTGCTTCGGCCACTTCTTTAAAAAACAAGCTCGTGCTGGATATCACCGATCAAAAACTGTGGTCGCCGGATTCTCCCTTTCTCTATGACCTGAACGTGCAGATCAGACAAGGAGACACCGTCATTGACGAAGTTGGCAGTTATTTTGGTATGCGCAAAATCAGTCTGGCAAAAGACGAAAACGGCATCATGCGCATCATGCTCAATAACCAGTTCCTGTTCCAGTACGGCACGCTGGACCAGGGATGGTGGCCGGATGGTCTGTATACCGCACCCGGCGATGGGGCACTGAAATCGGATGTAGAATTTCTCAAAAGTATTGGCATGAATATGCTGCGAAAGCATGCTAAAGTGGAACCTGCAAGGCTGTATTACTGGTGTGATACGCTTGGTATTCTTGTCTGGCAGGATATGCCCGGCGGCGACAATAAAAAATTATTCAAGGGGCGAACGCGTGAGTCAGCCGCTCAGTTTGAGAAGGAATGGAAGAGTATTATCCGTGCGTTGTATAATCACCCCGGTATCGTCATGTGGATTCCCTTCAATGAAGGCTGGGGGCAATATGATACGGCCCGGATCGTCGCCATGACAAAAGATGCGGACCCGACACGTTTAGTCAACAACGCAAGCGGGTGGACGGACAAAGGTGTTGGTGACGTGCATGATATCCATGCCTATCCCGGCCCGGAAATGCCGGACGTGGAAGAAAAACGTGCTGTGGTGCTGGGTGAATTTGGCGGGCTTGGCCTTCCTGTTGCAGGGCATACCTGGCAGAAAGAAAAGAACTGGGGCTATAGCACCTGCAAAAACAACCAGGAGCTGACGGCGGCCTATGGGGAGTTAATGAACAAGCTTCGCCCGCTGATTGCAAAGGGCCTTTCTGCTGCGGTTTATACACAGACAACGGATGTAGAAAGCGAGGTCAATGGCCTGATGACGTATGATCGCGAGATGATCAAGATGGATGCTGACCTCCTGAAAAACAGTCATAAACGTCTGATGACAGTAGACCCATGAAGGGCATCTCTAAAACAGTATTATAACGGATTCAACCGGTCTCCGCTCTTACGGACGTCATTTAGATCGTTTCCATTCTGTGATATCATCAATGATCACCAGCTCTTTTCCATTGGGAAAAAAGACCGCTGTGAAGAGGATATCCTTGTCTTTTCCATCCCCGCAATGAATACGGAATATTGTTTCCTCCTTGAGGTTTGTGTCGGTGCGTGCCCGGATCTGCTGGTGCCATGTGCTGAATATTTTTTCCCGGTATTCAGTATCAGGAAATACTTTATCGCCCCAGATAGTCAGATCCGGGAATTCTTTTTGGGGATACCCGCATATCTTTTCAAATGCCGGATTGGTATATTCAATGGTTCCCGTACTGGTGATAATAGAGATACCAAACGGAACACTCTCCACGAGAAGACGGAATCGTTCCTCACTCTCCTTTAATGCATCTTCTGCACGTTTACGCTCGGAGATGTCTATGCCGATACCTCGCATGCCGGTAATTTTATTTTCATGAACAATAGGCACATGATAGGTTATTAAGGGAAATGTGCTTCCATCCTTTCGAATCGACATAAATTCATGGAACACCGGAAATTCGCTGGGTTCCTCCATTGATGCCCGGATAAAATCTCCCAATACCCTATCCCGGTCATCAGGATGTATTGTCTGCCAGATAGTCATTCCCTTTTCAACATCTTCAGGATCATACCCGTACATCTCATACGTGCGGGGGTTAACAAAGGTTACATTTCCCCGGTCGTCACATTCCCAGATACTCTGGGGGAGCATTTCCACCAGGGACTGGAATCGCTTCTCGCTTGCAAAAAGTGCCGCTTCAGAAGCTTTTCGTTCGGTAATATCCCGGGATATACCAAGAACTGATCTGACGTGATTGTCCGGGTCTTTCAATGGAGTCAGAATGTGATCATACCAGTAGATCCGGCCATTGAACGTAAGAGAGGATGAAGATCTGACAGAAGAACCTGTGGCAAAGACACTATCGAGCGCTATTTTCTGGCTTGTGGCTGTTTCAGGAGAGAATAAGCAGGCGCGTGGAATCCCGATAATCTGGTCTATTGGCCTGTTGACCATCGCAGCCGTGTAACTGTTGACATATTCCACGTTGTCATTTTTGCCAATCACGAATATCAGGTCGTTTGAAGCTTCAGAGAGGGTGCGATATAATTCCTCACTCCTGCGTAACGCTTCCTGTACCATTTTCCTGTCATTGATGTCACGAGCGATAACGAGATCTGCAGGACGTCCTTCAAACATAATGACCCCGGCATTCAATTCAACAAACGATTTACTGCCATCTTTTTTCATGAGTGTTGTTTCATAGATGGAAGGGAAGGATTCACCAGATATCCGTCGCTGATAATTGCTGATAAGTTCGGGAAGTGCATCGGGATGAACGAAATCTGTGAACGGTCTTCCCATGATCTCTTCTTCAGTACCTCCCCAGATTTCCGGAAGCCGGGGATTAAACATCTTAATGGTTCCATCCTGTATGACACATATAATATCATTTGCGCGATTAACGAGAATCTGGTATTTCTCTTCACTCTCCTTTTTTGCATCTTCTGCCTTCTTTTGCGATGTAATATCCTCAAGAATGACTGACACTCCTTTGCGCCCGTCATCAAAAACCGTTGGGACGATCCGGCAAAACAGGTGGATATCCTTTGTACCGAGGACAAATTCTCCAGACCATTCTTTTCCGGTAACCCCTTCCTTGATATTTTCAATGAACCCGCTGAATAATTCGTCAAAAACCAAAGCAACTGGCGTATATTCAATATTTTTTCCAAGCAGGGAGTTATTGTCAGTTCCAACCAGCTCAAGAAATGGATCGTTTGCATACATAATCCTGAGACTGCTGTCCAACTGCACAATAAGTTCTGAGGAAATTGAGAGTATCGTAGAGAGGGCAAGCCGTTGAGATAGTGCATAAATCTTCTTCATCCCGAAGCGGCGCATCTCCACCTGTCCTGATACGAGAAGGTTCTCCAGATATCGACCCACGGTGTTGCGGTTGATCCTGGTCTTCTGGGCTATCTGGGTAATAGTCATGCCCTGCGGATTCTTATCCAGAATATCCTTTATTTTAGCGGTAATATCTTTGATCAGCACCATTCTGAAAATTCTATTGACCTGTCAGATTATAATAATTCAGGATTGTATTTTTTTGTTCGGATACTTCCACTCAGAATAATAACCCCACCAGTGAGATCTGCCACCGGGAAAATTCCATAAAGGACGTTTCTCGTCTATAGATTATGTCTGGTCCTGTGCCCCATAATCTCCGATACCTTCCAAATTTTTCGAAGTCAACGCCAGATTGATGAGCTTACCTGCACAAAAGTTTCGCTACAGATTATGTCACCCAAAAAATATCTCTTCATAGCAGGCTCCCTGCTCATCCTGGCGGCAATCCTTGCAACGGGATGCATGAGCACACCTGCAGGCACACCAACTCCAACAGCGACGCAGACATCAGTTGGCATGCCGAACCCGGCATCAGTCGCCTGTGGCCAGGCCGGCGGGACAGTCGAGATTAAAAATGATGTAACCGGTAATCAGTTTGGCATGTGCACGTTTAAAAACGGTACTTCCTGTGAGGAGTGGGCGCTCTACCGGGGCGAGGGATGCAAACCCGGTATTACTGCAACACCAACAGCTGAGGGAAAGAAGATGGTCACATTCACGGAAGCGGATAACGGAAAAACAGAGAATGTTACCCAGAACACCCAGTTCGCCGTTGTGCTTTCAGAAAATCCATCCACCGGGTTTATGTGGAACGCAACCCTGTCGCCGGGTCTTGAGCTCCAGTCAGATACCTATCAGGATGACGCATCG
>JGI11641J44799_10000278_pt1 | contig 14876 bp, 16 predicted proteins | sample WetSurSiteA1Bulk_FD_44799 | JGI IMG/M metagenome (IMG submission 44799) | reverse complement strand
GAACCTGAGAACAGCTCTTTCGAAGTGCTGCTCCGGCTGAACCGTTATTTCCTGAACTGTTTGGCGAGAGATACTCGCACCGGCCATTTGCAGAAATGTTTCCCGCCGAAATGCAGTGAGTATTTACATAACCAGGGACGCTCTTCCAGACATACAACAAAAGATTCAAGGCCTATGTCACATGCCCTGCAGCGAACCTCGCTACCCCCCTTCCCGAAGTCAGAGTCCTCACTCTCATGGAAGAAAACAGGCATGTCAAGAATTTTCTTCTCCATGCTTTACTGTAAGATTCCGTGAAAGCAGAGTCAATACAACAAAAGTATGATTTTTCAACTACTAAAGTTTACCGAAAATTGTACAATCATCCCTTCTGCAACCCCTTTTCTTTTCTCTCCTCGGAATATATAATTAGTAAGCAATGCTTGTCGGGTATAATACGAACATATCCTATAAAGGTACGGTATACCACATCCAGACAGAGGACAGCGGGAAAAATAATCCCGTAATTGTAACCCTTCTCTATGCTCAAGGCGCCATCCTCGCATCAAGAAAGACAAGCTATGCAGATCTCGTGAATGATCCTGAGTATAGGGAAAAAGTCAGGGATCTTATGAAAATACAGCATAAGATTATGATAAAGGAGCTGGTAGCCGGGAAATACAGTAAAGAATCCAGCGATGAAGCACTGTCCGAACGGGTTTCAGGAGACATAGTGCAGCAATCCGGAGAAGAGAAGGAACCCCTCCCTGAAAAGGAGCCCGTCCCTCAGGAAGAACCGGTCAGGGAAAAAATTCAGGCAACACAAAGTCTTGACGACGTACTTCTCAATTATATTCTGAAAAGGAACTCATGAAATGACAAAGGTACCACTCTCACAAATCACTGAACTGAAGGAAAAAGCAAGGATACTGAGGAAGGAAATCCTCAAAATGCTGACCGAAGCACAATCCGGACATACCGGCGGGTCGCTGTCCGCAGCCGATATCGTTACTGCACTGTACTTCTATAAGATGAGACATAATCCAAAAGATCCGACATGGAGAAAACGGGACAGGTTTATACTCTCGAAGGGTCATGCAGCGCCGCTTCTCTACGCAGCGCTGGCTTTGTCAGGATACTTCAGGAAATCCCTTATGACAACTTTGAGNAAATTAGGAAGTCCCCTNCAGGGACATCCCTGTTCNAAAACCCTCCCCGGAGTTGAGATTTCAACCGGCTCTCTGGGACAGGGTCTTTCCATAGCAAACGGCATCGCTGCCGGNCTGAAACTGGATGGATNGGATTCCAGGGTATATTGTCTGCTCGGTGACGGTGAGATTCAGGAAGGTCAGGTCTGGGAAGCGGCAATGACCTCAGCNCATTACAAGCTCGACAANCTCTGTGGATTTGTTGACAATAACGGTCTTCAGATAGACGGTCATTGCTGTGACGTTATGTATATCGAGCCGATCGTGAAGAAATGGGAAGCCTTTGGATGGAATGTTCTGGACATCAACGGACATGATATGGAAGCCATCGTGCATGCACTCAACAAGGCAGAGACCGTCAAAGACAAGCCGACGATGATCGTGGCACGGACTGTGAAAGGGAAAGGGGTATCATTCTTCGAAGGCAAAGTCCAGTATCATGGAACAGCGCCTACCCCTGAGGAACTGAAAAAAGCACTAAAGGAGCTTGATGAAAATGGCAAATAAAGCTGTAGCGACACGGGACGCATATGGTGAAGCACTGCTCGAACTGGGGAAACGACGGCTGGATGTTGTGGTCCTCGATGCTGATCTTTCAGGTTCAACCAAAACAGGGAAGTTCGGAAAAGTTTTTCCTGAACGGTTCTTCAATCTTGGAGTATCCGAGCAGGACATGATCGGAATGGCAAGCGGTCTCTCACTGACCGGCAAACTGCCGTTTGCATCCACATTTGCAGTCTTCGAAACAGGACGGGCATGGGAGCAGATACGCCAGACGGTCTGCTACTCGAATCTGAATGTAAAACTCGTTGCAACTCACAGCGGCATTACTGTCGGTGAAGACGGCGCTTCTCATCAGGCGGTTGAAGATATCGCTCTTATGAGGGTGCTTCCGAACATGACCGTAATCGTACCCGCTGACGGGCTTGAGACCGTGCAGGTTATCAATGCCATTGCAGATGAATATTACGGTCCGGTGTATGTGAGGCTCGGCAGGTCAAAAGTCCCTTCCGTAATGCCTGAAAAATACCGGTTCAGGATCGGAAAGGCATATACTTTTTATATGGGGAAAGACGTTACTATCATCGCTGCCGGGATTATGGTCTCCATGGCGCTTGAGGCTGCACAAATGCTCAGAAAGTTCGGTATTGACGCCGGGGTCATCAATATGTCTACAATAAAACCGCTTGATACGAAAACATTACTAAAAGCTGCAAAAACATCCCGTATTCTGGTCACTGCAGAAGAGCACTCGGTCATAGGCGGACTAGGAAGCGCAGTGAGTGAATTTCTTTCTGAACATCATCCCATCCAGGTTGTCAAAATAGGCATGAAAGACGAATTCGGCTGTTCAGGCGCCTCTGAGGAATTATTACGATTCTACGGACTGACATCTGATGCCATTGCCAAAACAATCAGAAAGGCATTGAAATGAACCAGCAGAGGATCATTAGCAAGGTACAGGGAACGTTTGAGGTATGATCCGGTTCGAAGACGTTTCAAAACACTATGATAATCAAACAGCCCTCAGGAAAATTTCATTTTCGGTCGAAAAGGGGGAGATGGTCTTTGTGACAGGTCCGAGCGGATCCGGCAAATCAACGCTCCTCAAGCTCGTGTATCTGGCAGAAAGAGCAGATGAGGGTTCCGTTTTCGTGTCCGGCTGGGAAATCAATACCATCAGGGATTCCGATATTCCTGTGCTGAGAAGGAAGATCGGCGTTGTATTTCAGGAATTCAGGCTGTTGTTCAACAGGACCATCTTCGAAAATGTAGCCATTGCGTTACGGATCAGGGGTTTCGACGAAAGAGATATCAAGGCGCGGGTGTTCGACTCCCTGAAAACAGTGAATCTGAGACACAAGTCTGATAACTATCCGCATGCACTGTCAGGCGGGGAACAGCAGCGGATTGCCATTGCGCGGGCAATCGTTGCTGAACCGACCATTATACTTGCCGACGAACCCACTGGAAATGTCGATCCGGACACCTCAGCCGGCATCATCAGGACATTCAAGGACATCAATGCGCGTGGGGCTACCATTTTGATCGCCACCCATAACAGAGACCTGTTCAAGGATACGGGCAAAAGGATTGTGAAGCTCGACTTCGGAAATTTTGTCGGTGAAGGGATCGCGTAAATATGTCTCTTCCCTACTCATTCAAACTCGCAATAAACAGTCTTCTGCATGAAAAATGGATTAACCTTCTGTCCATGCTCAGCATGGCAGCGGGTCTCCTTTTCACTGCTATTATACTCCTCGCCGTTTATAACATAGATCGTATGACCCGTAACTTACCTGAGAAATTCTCAGTTATGCTCTATTTAAAAGACACCATTACGCCTGAGGAAATAAATGCCCTTGTCGAGAGCATCAAGAAAGACCCCGCAGTGGAAAAGGTCATGTTCATTTCGAAAGATGAAGCATTCAGGGAACTCAAGGCAAACCTCAGGAATACGGAATATGTTCTCGACGGCCTCGGGGAAAATCCCCTCCCTGATTCGATAGAAATCAAACTCAAAGCTCAGTTCCTCGCACCTGAACAGGTAAAAACAGTTACCACAAAGTTAAAGGAACTCGGGGGGATAAGTGAAATTGAATATGGAGAGAAATTCCTTTCCTCGCTTCATTCTTTACGGACAGGCATGAACGTCATCGGGTTGATATTCCTTATCGTTCTCTCCGCGGGGATGATCTTTATCTGCTACAGCACGGTTAAAATACTCTTCTACAGAAAAGATGAGGAGATCAAAACCTACAAGCTCCTTGGAGCCACAAAAGGGTTCATAAGAACACCGTTTCTTATAGAGGGCGCTGTAATCGGGATGTGCGGCGGACTGTTCAGCTTTTTAGCCATTCTTTCGCTCTATTATACGTTCATATTCAGGTTGAGCCAGACGTTCCCGTTTCTGAGATCCCTCCACTTTCCTCTCGAAATATTTCTCGCCCTTCCCGTCTCTGGTCTGTGTATCGGAATAGCCGGAGCAATAATCGCAATAGGGAGGATCAGGTATTGAGCAGGGATACAGGGACAGACAGGGCTCATTCCTGTTTTGTTGTCTTTCTCCTGTCTTTTGTGTATTTTTTTTCTTTCTCCCTTCCCTGTCCGGCAAGATCTCCACAGGACGAATACAGAAAAATACAGAAAGAAATTAATACACATCAAAAAAAGCTGGAACATGTCAAAAAAAAGGAGTCGTCTGTCCTTTCCGACATTGAAAATACGAACAAGCAACTGAAGATCACCGAGGCTACCCTCCAGAAATACAAGAACAGTCTGGCAAATACCGAATCAAAAATTTCACAGGTAGAATCTGAAATTACCGTCAACAGGAGCAATCTTGACAAAGAGCGGGAATGGTTAAAGAGGAAACTCCGCGCATTACAGCGGCATGGACAGGATGCAGACACGATAACGCTGCTTCTGAATGCAGATGACCTTGTACAGCTTTCGAAAACCACAAAATATCTACACTATATCGCAGCCCACGAACACAAACTCCTGGTCAATTACAGTCAGAATATCGAAGCGCTGAATAAGAAAGAGAGACAACTCGTTGCACTGAAGACCGAACTGATAAGGAGCAAGGAAAAAGTAAGAGCCGAGGAGGAATCTCTCGAACAGCAGAAAAAGAGCAAGCAAACCCTGCTCGCTTCTGTGAAAAAGGAAGAGGCTTCGTACAACAGGATGTTGCGGGAACTAAAAGAGGCATCTGATAAGCTTCTCGATATTATCAGGGAGTCGGAAAAAACAGAGCAGGCAGAGAAGCCAGCAGGGAAAGGGTTATCAAAATTGAAGGGGAAACTTCCCTGGCCTGTTGAAGGGAAGGTGGTCATGCAATATGGTTCACAAAAGGACCCTCAGTTTAATACCCCGATTTTCAGAAGCGGCACATTCATACAAACAAGCCCGGAATCTGTTGCAAAGGCAATCCACAGCGGAAAGGTGGTCTTTGCAGAGTGGTTCAAGGGGTATGGGCAACTTGTCATTCTGAACCATGGCGACGGCTATCACACTCTCTATGGGAGTTTATCAGAGATTTTTACGCACGTTGGAGATATAATAAAAGAGAAACAGATCATTGGCAGGGTCGGAAATTCCGGCATCGTTCAATCACCGGGTGTGTATTTCGAGCTCCGGTACAAAGGGAAACCTCTCGATCCGCTCCAGTGGTTACAAAGAAGATAAACTGTGGAGGATACTGAAAGTATGGGAAAAAAGATGTTGAACAAAAGGACAATCGTGAGTGTTCTTCTTATCTGCGCAATCGTTTCAGCAGGCATTTTTGTTGGAAGATGGACAATCAGCAGCGTCTGTGCCCAGGCTGATGGATACGAAGAATTAAAAACCTTTACCGAAGCGCTTTCTCTTGTCAGAAAAAATTACGTCGAGGAGACGAAACCAAAAGACCTGATCTATGGAGCCATCAAAGGCATGCTCAATTCTCTCGATCCTCATTCCGCATTCATGACCCCTGAGCAATATAAAGAAATGCAAGTGGATACCAAAGGCGAATTCGGCGGACTCGGGATACAGATAGGAATAAAAGACGGGATGCTCACCGTGATCGCACCGATAGAAGATACCCCTGCATACAAAGCAGGGATAAACGCAGGAGATAAAATCATCAAGATCAACAACGAATTCACAAAAGACATGTCGCTTCACGATGCAGTGAGCAAAATGAGGGGAGTTCCCAAGACGTCAGTGAAAATCACTGTTCTCCGTGAGGGCTGGAAAGAAACCAGGGATTTCAACATCGTTCGTGAAATCATTAAAATCAAAAGCGTCAAATCCAAAACGATTGAAGACAATATCGGCCTCATAAAAATCAACCAGTTCCAGGAACAGACTTCTGATGACCTTACCAATGCGATTGAAAATCTTATGAAACAGAACATCACTGCGCTTATCCTCGACCTCAGAAATAATCCGGGAGGGCTTCTCAACAGCGCTGTAGACGTCTCGAGCAAATTCCTTCCACCGGGCAAATTAGTCGTATTTATCAAGGATAAAAAAGGAGAGAAGACCGAATACCGGAGCGAGAAGGACGGTGTGATTTTTTCACTCCCTATGGTAGTCCTGGTAAACCAAGGCAGTGCAAGCGCTTCAGAGATCGTAGCCGGCGCCCTTAAGGACTGGGACCGGGCTGTGCTTATCGGAACCCAGACGTTCGGAAAAGGCTCTGTGCAGTCTGTAGTGCCTTTGGGTGACGGTTCTGCACTCAGGCTTACAACAGCACGGTATTACACACCGAAAGGCGTATCGATTCAGACAACCGGCATTACCCCTGATATCGTTGTCAAACCGGAGGTAAAGGACGGGGAAAAAGGCCGGCCAGTAATACGGGAAAAAGATCTTGAAGGACATTTGACAAACGGAGATACTGAGGAAAAACCCGATGCACAGGAGGAGATGATCCCTGTCGAAATCGATGAAAAGGATGATCTTCAGCTTCAGCGGGCAATAGATCTCTTAAAGACCTGGAAGATCTTTAAAGAACTTCCGAAGGCTTCGTAATTTCCCAAGAATTACACACGGAGTTTTCGACACAGGAGCAGGTTGGGAAATTTTTTCTCCCTTCTCCGTAACAGGCAGGCTGTCCGACCATTCAAAACAGATGGATAGCGTCATTCTGAATTCATTTCAGAATCTCTCAGGGTTATTATATTCCAAAGACATAAGATAGCGAAACAAGGTTAGTGAATCGATGTCCAGAATAATATTTGACATAGAGACGTTCGGCAGGGACTTTGATGACCTTGATAAGGTAACACAGGAATATCTTTTTCGTTATGCCGAGACTGAAGACAAGAAAGAGGAAATCAGGGAGAGTCTCTCCTTTTATCCGGTAACTGCGGAGATAGTCGCCATCGGGCTGCTCGATCCTGAGAAAGGGAAAGGCTATGTGTTCTTCCAGACATCCGGGGACCCTCTTCTCCCCTTTGAGGAAGAGAACATCCGGTTTGAAACAGGGAACGAGAAGGAAATTCTTGAAAAATTCTGGCGGATAATAAAAGACCACAAGCAGTTTGTAACATTTAATGGCAGGAGTTTTGACTGCCCCTTTCTTATGGTTCGTTCTGCAGTAAACAAAGTGAAACCAACACGAGATCTTATGCCCAACCGGTATGCCGACGCTCACATCGATTTACTTGACCAGCTCACCTTTTTGGGCGCCTCAAGGAGGAAGTTCAGTCTCGACATGTGGTGCAGGACCTTCGGGATAAAAAGCCCGAAGGAAGAGGGCATTACGGGATATGAGGTAAAAAATCTCTACAAGGCCGGCAAACATATCGAGATAGCGCGATACTGTACAGGTGACCTCCGGGCAACCGCGGAACTACTCGCCATATGGGAAAAGTATATCCGATATCAGCCCTGAACCGTTTATTTTTTTTTCGTCTTTTTAAATGAAAAAAAGAGCAGAGCAGCCGAACCTATGCCGATCGCAACCCGTGCAACAGCACCTGATATTTTTATGGTACTTTTCAGCACCCGGATCGCCTTGTCTTTGATCATATGCTCTCACATAAGATATTCATTTATTTTCTTGTATTCAAACCGTTCAGCGTCGAGGATGTTCCGGACGAACCTGAAGAGGATATCCCTTTGTCCCGGGGTTAATTCCGGATAAAAGACCGGATTCGCAACAACAACCCCCCTGAAAGCAAAAAAGGGAGCTACGACTTCAATGATTTCTTCATCGCCTGTCAACCTGATATACTCGTCGAAAAACAGATCAAGACCCTCACGATATGCGCCCCGTATATCACCATGAACTCTGACAGAGAAAAAGAGGTAATTTATAGTCAGTGCTGTTATATCATCTGCGGGTTCGCCCCATGGTCCCCGGCTTCTGTCCAGGAGGGTGAAGTCCACCACCTCACCCCCCTCTTCATGAGAGGGAGAAAACCAAATATTGCCGGGATGAAAATCGCCGTGTATCTGCGACAAACGTTTATATTTTGGTTTAAGTTTCATTATCCAATCTATTGATTTTTTTATAATAATTGACATTTGCTCATCCGGTATAATGCCATCAGGATAGGTATCGAAAACACCCATCAAGCATTCACCATGCCCTACTGTATCCCTGAGCTTCCTTAAATACAGCGTCCTTGAATCTTTCTTTACTGCATGAATTGCAGTGAGATAGGAAGCCATCGCCATGATCTTTTTTCTATCATATTCATCAAGAGTATCCTTCCGGGAGAACCCTGTAAGATCATGGAAATAATGTCTTCCTTCCGCTTTCTCCATGAGAAGATAATATTCCTTTCCTCCCCCGATAGGCCGGATCGTGCCGTCTTCCCTCTCCGACAGAACATCGACTGCCCTCACATGTTTTGGAAGATTTTTGTACTCTTCAAGATCAAGGAGGAATACAGCAGCCCTGTCAGAAGGATAGTCATGACCGAGCCCCTCCGACAAAAGCGCCTTAATAACATATGATCTTGATCCTTCCGGTGTTTTCATCTCAATCAGGAAACCCGACCCCTGAACACCGGAACCGAGTTTCCGGATATGTATGTGAGAAACATCCTGAAACGTTTTCAGAAGGTAATTTTTTATCGCTGCTTCGTTGATCATAGGTGAAGGTTCCTGCTTTTTGCGTTAAAAAAATATTGAAGAGCTCATAAGGAAGACATCATGATTGATAAATCTCCCCCCTCCCCTCTTTACCAAAGAGGGGGATATTCCCTCCCTTTGGCAAAGGGAGGTCAGGAGGGATTTTCGAATCAATGTCTTCATGTATATGACCGTATTGGTATTTTTAGAATTCCCCGAAATTTTCCCTGTATCTCTCAAGAAATTCCTCATAGCGATAGCTATGCTCCTGAGTTCCATACGATTCAACAGCATATACAGCGGCAACCGATCCCATCTTTCCAGAGGTTCTTATATCCCTGCCGGTAATCATTCCCTTAAGCAGCCCTGCCCTGTAGGCGTCTCCTGCACCTGTCGGGTCAATAACTTTTCCTGTTTTTGCTGCAGGGATCTGAATATCACCGTCTGCACTGCTTATGAGCGAGCCTTTTTCTCCGAATGTCGTTATGATCATCTTCGTCAGAGACATAAGTTCCTGTTTATTAAGACCCGTCATTTTCATAATCACTTCCAGTTCATAGTCATTGGAGATCAATGCCATTGATCCACTCAGCCAATTCCGCAACAGAACCCCATCCCATTTGGTCAGAGACTGCCCGGGGTCGCAGAGGTAGGGAATACCTTTCTCTCTGCAGATTCCTGCGTAACCGACCATGTCGTCAAGATTCCCCGGTGCAATGAGACAGAGTGCGCCGTGCGCTGCCGGACCATCAAATGCATAGTGCGAAGCATATTTCATAGCGCCCGGATTAAATCCGGTAATCTGGTTATCCGACAGGTCAGTAGTTATATATGCTCCTGCGGTGAATTCTTCATGGATTATTGTGATACCGTCCACGGGTATATTATTTTTCTGAAGCCATGCGAAATAATTCTGATAGTCTTTTCCAATAGTCGCAACGATATAAGGCTTTTCATTGAGGAGACTCAGCGAGTATGCTATATTTCCCGCCGTCCCTCCGAATTTTTCGACAAGCCCGTTCACATTGAAACAGACATTCAGGATATGTATCTTGTCCGGCAGGATATAATCAGAAAATTTGCCGGGGAAGTCCATGATACGGTCATATGCCATGGACCCTGAGATATAAATATTCACTGGTTTTTGCCTTTCATCCGGCATGCATTGCGCTCCATATACTGGATAGATATACGGTATTATTCATATTTTTATTGCAGTGATCTGAGCTGATCCTCAAGGGAATACCTTTTTTTCATAAGTTCTGATTTTTTGTTTTGTACAGCAGAAAGTTCCGTTTGAAGAGGCTCCAATTCTTTTTCCAGTTGCTTCCTCTGAATCGTATTGTATGATTTGTCTGCTCCTATCTTTTCATTTATGGTAGTCACCAGATTCATTTCCCGCTGTTCTGTAGTACGAAGCTCGTCTGTGAGAGAATCGTATTCCTTTTGCAACACATCCCGTTGTGCGCTCTTCTCATCCTTTGTACCTTCTGACGGACTTCCTGTCTCTCCCTGTTTTTCCCGAGGTTCTTTTGTACCAGACTTCACTTCTCCGCCTGCATTCTCCTCTGCAGATTCACTCCCCTCGATCCTGAGGATATCCTGCTTGGGAATGATCATCGAACCTGTTCCGAAAAAAACCGTGACTTCCCCTTCCTGTTCCGAGTAGGTTTTGACAGCTGATATTTCTGAACCATTCTTCAGGTAAAATGTATAGTCAGCCTGAGCTACCAGCGGAACGACGAGTAACAGTAAAATACAGAATACTATCCTTTTCATTTTCTCCTCCTTAGTGCTTGAAAAAGATTTTCTGCAATCTTCTTGTTGAATCCTTTTATAGTAGCTATGGTATCAACCGATGCATTTTCTATCTCTTCTATACTACCAAAAACCCTTAAAAGTTCAAGTCTTCTCTTTTTGCCTATGCCCGGGATCTGTTGGAGTGGAGACTGTAAAAGTTCCCTGTCTCTCAGTGTTCTATGATATCCAATGGCAAACCGATGGACCTCGTCCCTGATACGTTTCAGCAGGAGTGATGACTGCGTTCTGTCCTCGAGGTCTACCGGTAAATTCGCTTCCGGAAGATATGCCCTGTCTGGGTCCTTTGCAAGAGCTATCAACGCAGGCATCTTTCTTACATGCTTATAGAGTTTTTCAAAAACTTTTCTTGCTGTAGCGAGGTGTCCCTTGCCTCCGTCAATAATCAGGAGGTCAGGGTGCTTTTCTGTAAGGGTTTCTTGTAATCTTTCAAGCACTTCTCCCATCATCGCATAGTCATCTACACCCAATACTGTCCGTATCTTGAGCCGTCTGTACCTGTCTTTTTTGAATTCTCCTTCAGACCAGTAGACAAAAGCTCCGACAGCTTCACTTCCTGAGATATTCGAAATGTCACAGGCGCCGATGCTTTCGATCTGTCTGTCAAGCTGCAGTCTTTCCTGCAACTCTTTCAGTATTACGGCGAGATCGTCTTGCTTTATATCTCTGAAGGCCAACTGCGCATTTTCTGATGCCATGTGGAGGAGGTCCTTTTTTTTGCCGGCTTTCGGGAGCACTATTTTTACAGGCGCCTCCCGCTTTTTTTTAAGCCATGCCCTTAGCGATTCCGGTTCTTCAGGCATTATTGGAACGATGATTTCAGAAGGAGGGAGGATTTCCTTTGTATAAAGCTGGGAAAGAAAGCCCTGCATCAATTCACGATCAGGAATGTCCGCACTATATCTGAGAGAAAAGTCCTTTGCACCGGTCATTATTCCATTCCTGATAAAAAAGACTTTGAACATGGCATCGCTTCCTGTTCTGAAGCATCCGATAACATCGATATCACCCAGTACGGGATCAACGACTTTCTGAGACTCCCACGCATGTTCGATTGCCCCGATCCTGTCCCGTATTTTTGCAGCCTCTTCATACTGCAGTTCTTCTGAGAGTCTCTCCATTCTTTTTTTGAGATGATCAAGCAAATCTTTTTTCTCACCGGTCAGAAAAAGCCTCACTTCCTCTATCCGTCTCATATACTCTTCTCTGTCTATGAGTCCGGCACAGGGTGCGGGACATCTGTCCATCTGATATTGCACACACGCCCTCATCCCTTTCTCAAAACGATGCTTGCAGTCCCTGATCTGGAAATATCTCCTGATGAAAGTGAGGAGTTCCCACATAGTCCCGGCAGGAACATAAGGCCCGAAATATACCGCTCCGTCTTTCCTGAGTTTTCTTACTACTTCCAGCCTTGGCCACTCTTCATTCATGGTCAGCTTCAGGTAGGGATAATTCTTATCATCTCTCAGTATGATATTGTACCGTGGCTTGTTCTGCTTGATCAGGTTTGCTTCGAGCACAAACGCTTCGAGTTCATTCGCGGTAACAATATATGAAATATCCCTCCCCTCTTTTACGAGGGAGGTCTTTCTGGCGTCGAGACGGGAAGGAGCCCGGAAGTAGCTCTGCAGCCGCTTTTTCAGGTTTTTCGCCTTGCCTACGTAGAGGATTTTATCCTTTGCGCCTTTGAAAAGATAGACCCCTGGATTCGCAGGTATATGATCAGGCTTGACGAGCACGTCTACCGTTGTGACTTCAGATTCGCAATAAGCTGCCTTACCTGCGCTGCGTCCTGGGCGTTGGGTCCAAGCCGCAGATATTCTTCAAAGGCATGGACCGCCGTCTTCCTGTCTCCCAGATCAAAAGCGGATACCACACCGAGATTCCGGTGGGCGTTGAGATGATTCGGATTGATCGCAAGGGCCTTCCTATATGCTTCGACAGCTTTTTGAGGCTGGCCGGTATTCCGGTAACAGGTGCCCATGTCCACCATCACATCCACATTCCCAGGGGCCAGATTAAGCGCCTTCTGATATGCATCAATCGCTTCCGGGAAACGTGCTGAATCCATGAGCAAATTCCCGAACTGAATCCATGCCCGAACATCCTGAGGATTCTTCGTCACAGTATCCTGAAGCATCTGGATCTGTCCCTGAAGCTGTCCCCGGGACTGAGCAGGCCCCGAGAATGGGGGTTGTGTTGACTTCTGCTGTTCTTTTTTCTCACAACCGATTAGAAAAAACAAGAGAACAACAGAGAATATCAGTACCCTTTTCATCTATGTTCCTCCCTTGAAGCTTTTACTCATATTTTAACCCAAATTATCATAAATTCAGTGTGCCGTGACGATTTTCCCGGTCATATTGGAACCGGTGGGCTCCACCGGTTCCGTGTCATGCTGATCATTCCGTCTTTGAATATGTCCCGGGAATGGATGCTCCAGCACATTTCTCCCGGGACATCTGATATTTTGTGCGAGGCCTGTTGTATTCCTATTTAGGTACCTCGCTCAGCGGGATACCAAGTGCGTCTGCTACCCCCTTGCCGTAAGCTGGATCGGCCTTCAGACAGTTGCCAATGTGACGGACCTTAATTTCTTTTGGCGCATCACCGAGAGCACGGGCGGTGTTCTCAAAAAGAACCTTCTGTTGTGCCCTGCTCATCAGCCGGAACAGCAGGCCGGGTTGAGTGTAGTAATCGTCATCGTCTTTACGGAAATCCCAGTGGTCTGCAGCCCCCTCCAAGGCTAGGGGCGGTTCTGCAAATTCCTGCTGCTGCTGCCACTCGCCGTAACTGTTGGGCTCGTAGCCAAGAGTACTTCCGTAATTGCCATCAACCCGCATGGCGCCATCGCGATGATAGCTGTGGTAAGGACAGCGGGGCGCATTGACCGGGATTTGGTGGTGATTCACTCCGAGCCTGTAGCGCTGGGCATCGCTGTAGGAAAAGAGCCGCCCCTGCAGCATCTTATCGGGTGAAAAACCAATACCCGGAACAATGTTTGCAGGGTTAAAGGCTGACTGTTCAACCTCGGCAAAATAGTTTTCAGGGTTGCGGTTCAGTTCCATAACTCCCACTTCGATCAGTGGATAATCCTTCTTGAGCCAGACCTTGGTGAGATCGAAGGGATGAAAGCGGTATTTTGCCGCGTCCTTCTCCGGCATAATCTGGATAAACATGGTCCAGCGGGGGAAATCGCCTTTTTCGATGCTGTAATAGAGGTCTCGCTGGTGGCTTTCCCTGCATATACTGATCGCCTTTGCAGCCTCTTCATCGGTAAGGTTTTTTATCCCCTGCTGGGTTTTGAAGTGGAACTTGATCCAAACGCGTTGATTCTTCGCATTTATCATACTGAAGGTATGGCTGCCAAAACCGTGCATATGACGGTAGGAAGCAGGAATGCCCCGGTCACTCATGACGATGGTGACCTGGTGCAATGCCTCCGGCAGCGAGGTCCAGAAATCCCAGTTGTTTTTAGCGCTGCGCAGGTTGGTGCGAGGGTCCCTTTTCACGGCGTGGTTGAGGTCAGGGAACTTGAGAGGATCCCGAAGGAAAAATACCGGCGTGTTGTTGCCCACGAGATCCCAATTCCCTTCCTCTGTATAGAACTTCATAGCAAAACCTCTGATGTCCCGCTCGGCGTCGGCAGCACCACGCTCACCAGCCACGGTGGAAAAGCGGGCGAACATTTCGGTCTTCTTCCCGACCTTGGAAAATATTTTAGCCTTGGTATACTTGGTAATATCATGAGTGACCGTAAAGGTCCCATAAGCTCCGGAGCCCTTCGCATGCATGCGGCGCTCCGGGATCACCTCCCGGTCAAAGTGAGCCAGTTTCTCCAGGAACCAAACGTCCTGAAGCAGCACCGGGCCGCGCGGACCGACGGTCATGGTGTTCTGATTGTCAACTACCGGGGCGCCGTTTCTGGTGGTTAATTTCTTCTTTTTTGCCATTGTAATCTCCTTTCCTGTTGGTTATTGATATGCGTTTATACTCCCTATGGAAACATCATCTAAGGCGTATTCCACCCCTAAATGCTTCTTCCTATTATTTAGGAATTATTATTAATAAATGAGAAAAAAAATATCAGCGTCTCCTGCACTTACTGCAAAGACCTTCAAGCACCACCTTCTTGTTTATTACCGTAAACTGTTTATTGATTTCTTCAGGGACAGTTATATTGTCAAACTCCTTGTTGTTAAAGTCTATTATGCTGTTACACTGAATGCATCTGAAATGATGATGGATATCCATATCAGGATCATATCGCTTTGGTTGCCCGTACCCCTCAAC
>JGI11641J44799_10000277_pt1 | contig 14888 bp, 13 predicted proteins | sample WetSurSiteA1Bulk_FD_44799 | JGI IMG/M metagenome (IMG submission 44799) | reverse complement strand
GACTATCGGCGGGCAGACTGAAAGTGGTTTGGATGCCGTGAACGAGCTGAGTTTCCTCATCCTCGATTCGGTAGGTAGAATGCGGCTTACGCAGCCCAATCTGTCCGTCAGGTTTCATAAGAACATCGATGAAGCATTCCTGATGGCCTGTATCAGGGTTATCGAAAAAGGCTTTGGCATGCCGGCCTTTAACAACGATGAGATCGTGATTCCCGAATTAATTAAACTTGGTGTTGAAAGAGAAGATGCTTTCAATTATTCTGCTATCGGATGTATCGAGATCGCCGTGCCGGGGAAATGGGGTTATCGATGCACGGGAATGAGCTTCCTGAATATGATGCGCGTCTTCCTGGCCACCCTGTATGATGGACAGGATAAGTACTCGGGAAAAACATTTTACCAGGGACTGGGAAATTTTGTTGATTTCAATTCTTTTGAAGATCTGTACCGGGCATGGCAACACCAGATAAAGTATTATGCCCGGAAAACGATTGAAATAGATACCGCCGTGGATACTGCCATTGAGGAAAATGTCCCGGACATTCTGTGTTCAGCATTTGTGGACAACTGCATCAGCAAAGGGAAAACCATCAAGGAGGGCGGTTCAAAATATGACTTCGTATCCGGTTTGCAGGTCGGAATTGCCAATCTTGGAAATTCCATGGCAGCCATCAAGAAGCTGGTATTCGAAGAGGGACGGATCACAAAAAAACAGCTTATCGATGCCATTGAAAGTGATTTTACAGGCAGGGAAGGTGAACGTATCCGGTACCTTTTGCTCAACTTCGCACCCAAGTACGGGAATGATGATGATTATGTTGACCTGTTGCTAAAAGATGCCTACATGGAATTCATCAGGGAACTGGAGCAATATCGCACCACCCGGTACAACAGGGGACCCTTCGGCTGTAAATATTACGCCGGCACATCAAGCATTTCAGCTAATGTTCCGAATGGCGCCGTTCTGCCGGCTACTCCTGATGGCAGAAAGGCATTTACGCCCGTTGCGGAAGGAAGTTCACCGGCATCAGGGACAGACATCCTGGGTCCTACGGCTGTTTTTAAATCGGTTTCAAAACTGCCCACCAATAAGATCATGGGCGGGGTTCTGTTAAACCAGAAGCTTTCACCTTCAGCCATCAGAAGTGAAGCCGACAAGCAGAAGCTGGTATCGCTGTTGCGTACATTCTTTGCAGATCTGAAGGGCTGGCATGTCCAGTACAACATTGTTTCCAGGGAGACATTACTGGCAGCAAAAAAGGAACCTGAAAAATACCGCGACCTGATCGTCAGGGTGGCAGGATATTGCGCCTTTTTTACTACCTTGTCACCTGACACGCAAGATGATATTATTGCGCGAACGGAACAAACGCTTTAAAACGATACATGAAAAAGATCCTATGCGGCGTGGACATCGGGGGTACCAAACTTTCCACTTCCCTGATCCGCCTGGACGGAGGTGTCATTGACAAATGCATCGACTGTGACCATGTTGACAAGCCTGAAAAACAGCTGGTCGAACAGATCACTGCCAATATCAACAGGCTCCTCAGGAACAACGAATACCAGGAATCCGACCTGCAGGGCATTGGCATAGGATGTGCCGGCCATATCCGTTTCCGTGACGGTGTCATCATAACCACCTCAAACCTGAAAGGCTATAAAGACTACCCGCTCAGGGATGCCGTTCAGGAAAACTTCAGCATCCCGGTCATTCTCGATAATGATGCCAATGCCCAGGCTTTTGGTGAATTCAAGTTCGGCGCCGGCAAAGGATTTGACAGCATGGTATTTTTAACCATCAGCACTGGTATTGGGGCTGGGATCATCATCAATAATCGCCTTTACAGGGGTTCGACCGGTACAGCCGGAGAATTCGGGCACACAATTGTGAACCCGGATAGTGACCTGACCTGCACATGTGGCAACCGGGGCTGCCTTATGTCATGTGCCTGCGGAATGGCCCTCCCCTATTTGTTCGAACAGAAGATCAGGGCCGGCAAGACCACCCTGCTGGATCTTCCGGAGGGATTTGATTATTCAAGTATAGATGGACATATGCTGAAAAAGGGCCTGGATATGAATGATCCCGTTTCGAAGGAGATAATTCTCGATAGCGGATATTATGTGGGTATTGGCATTTATAACATCTTTCAGGCTTTGAATCCCCCTCTGATCGTGTTGGGAGGCGGACTGCTGAGCTGGGGTGATTTCTACCTCGCACAGATCAAAAGAACCTTCCACGAACTGGCCAGAGACATGATCTTCGATCCCTTTGAGATAGCTGTCTCCCGTATAGGACCTGATGTCGGCGTCATCGGCGCGGCATCCTTAGCTTTGGAATTATGTTGAACGAACGTCAGAACAGGATCCTGAAAATCCTCGGAAAGGATGATCAGACGGCAGTCAGGGAACTTGCTGACCGGCTGAATGTATCCTCGGTTACCATTAGGCAAGACCTGAATTATCTCGAATCCGAGGGACTGCTGAAACGTGTTCATGGTGGCGCAGTAATGAAAGATGCTGATGACATCGCCAACCGGATGGGGATCAACTATGATAAAAAACTCAGGATCGCCAGAAAAGCTGCATCCTATGTAAATGACGGTGAAACAATCCTGATCGAATCGGGCTCGGCAAACGCTTTGCTGGCACGAGAACTTCTGAAGAAAAACGTTACAATCATTACAACCAATGTTTACATCGCCAGACAATTTCGGAAAAATGAACAGGCCAGGATAATTTTGCTGGGCGGAATGTACCAGCACGAAAGCGAAAGTCTGGTAGGAAAAATAACCAAAGCCTGCATTGACCAGGTCAATTTTGATAAGTCCTTCATAGGTATTGACGGATACACCACCAAAACAGGCTTCACCTTGCGTGATCTTTTCCGGGCTGAGATCTCAAGTTACATAATCAGGAAATCGAAAGAAGTATTCGTTGTTTCAGATTCCAGTAAATTCGGAAAAACCGAGCTCACAAACATCTGCTTCTCCTGCGATATCCATCATGTTGCCACTGACACTGACCTGGATAAGCAATTTATAGATGAATTCAAACATAACGGGGTGGACCTGATCCTGGCCTGATTTTATTTTTTTGCTTTTATTTTGTATATTAGCATATTATTATCTCTTTTTATAACGCTGTTATTGCTGCTACTAATTCATGGATTCTCATGAACGACAATATACCCGAAAAAAGCCCGTCTTCGATGGTTTTCATGCATCCTGATCAGAACGGGGATTTCAGGAATCTGGAAAACCTCGAATTCATTCAGGAAATACTGAATTCCAACGCGCACATCAGCGCCATTGTCAACAGCCAGAAGCGGGTTATTCTGTCCAATGAGCACATGGTAAATATTGCAGGTTTGCAAAGCCTCGAAAGGATAATCGGGAACCGCCCGGGAGAAATACTGAACTGCATTAATGTTTCCGACGGAAGCGAATGTACCACAACGGATAGCTGCAGATTTTGCGGCATCAACCGGGCCATTCAGGATTCTCAAAACAGAAATATACAGACATCGATTGAAAGCAGAATTTCCACCCGCATAAACGGCAGACTTATATCTTACGATTTCAGAGTAACCTGCACTCCCCTGTTATTCCATAACGAACCTTACACCCTGGTGCACCTGGTTGATATCAGCAGTGAAAAAAGAAATGAAATGCTTGAAAAGGTTTTCTTTCACGACTTGTTAAACCGCCTGGGAGGATTTGACGGAATCGTGAAGATCATGAAATCGGAAAACAATCAGCCGGAACTTGAGGAATATATCGATCTTCTTAATACAATCGGAGAAATGACCATTGATGATATCCTGACACAAAGGACCCTGCGGGCTGCCGAAAATGAGAACCTTATCCTGACCATCAGGGAACATTCGGCTTTTGAGATCATGGAATCGGTGCGAAAACAGTTGTCATTCCACCCGGCAGTTCAGAGCAGACATATTGTGATTTGCGCAGATTGCGTTGATTTCAGGTTAAATACCGATGGAGCATTGCTGAAGAGAATACTCTTAAACATGATTAAAAATGCTGCGGAAGCTACGCCGGTTAACGGGACGATTGAGCTGATCTGCGAAAAGAAGCCTGTCACGGCCCTGTTCAGTGTCAGGAATACAGGAGTCATTCCGGAGGATGTGCAAAAACAGATCTTTCTGCGTTCCTTTTCCACCAAGGGAAGTGGAAGAGGCCTGGGTACTTATAGTATGAAACTGTTCGGAGAGAACTACCTGAAAGGGAAAGTGTATTTCTCTTCGGATGATGAGCACGGGACCTTATTCACCATTGAGCTGCCGTCATAGCCGGATCAGTATTTTCTTATTGACCACAGCAGGCTAAACTCCTGCAATCCCCTGTACAAGATAATGTTAATTTTTGTTGCAAAAGTGAAACTTTTGTATAAATTTGTTTAAGGATGATCTGATCGGCAGGAGTCCATTATTTGTTTCCTGCAACACTTACCAAAAACAAGAGGACTATGAGAATACCAAAATCAGCCTATAACTGGCTCAGTGCAATTGGTCTGATGCTTAGCCTGATCTGCGTACTGCTGATGGCCGTGCTCTTCATTATTTCACTTACAGTCAGCGGCAGCAATACCTACCTGGGGATTTTCATTTATATTGTATTGCCTGCAGTTTTGGTAATTGGTCTTATCCTGATTCCGATTGGCATGCTTACACATGCCAAAAAGATCCGCAATCTGCCTGACACGGGTTTGAAATGGCCGGTATTTGATATGAATATCAAAAAGCACAGAAGATCCCTGCTTATCGTTTCGGCCTTCACGCTTGTATTTGTCCTGTTCTCTGCCATGGGCAGTTATCAGGCTTATATTTACACTGAGTCGGTAGAATTCTGCGGCAAATTATGTCACAGTGTCATGGAACCAGAGTACGTGACCTATCTTAACTCCCCGCATGCCCGTGTGCGCTGCGTCGAATGTCATGTCGGCGAGGGTGCATCGTGGTACGTGAAATCAAAACTCTCCGGCCTTTACCAGGTTTATTCTGTGTTATTCCACAAATACCCCACCCCTATACCGACTCCCATCGAAAATCTGAGACCTGCCACTGAAACCTGTGAGAAATGTCACTGGCCCCAGAAATTCTATGAGAGAAAACTCCGCAATCAGCGGGGGTTTTTATCGGATTCGGCAAACTCACACTGGAATATTGCCATGATGATGAAAATTGGTCCGTCATATAGTGCCTACGGTTTGCGGGAGGGTATTCACTGGCATATCAATCCTGATGTTTCCATCGAGTACGTTGCTACAACAACCGACCGCGAATCCATTCCATGGGTTAAAATGACCAACAGAAAAACCGGAGCGGTGAAGATCTTTCAGGATAAGGATAATACCCTGTCGGGCAGCGCCGTTGATTCCCTCACGAAAAGGAAAATGGATTGCATGGATTGCCATAACCGTCCTTCCCATTCCTATAAATCAGCCAATGTATACATGGATAATGCCCTGATATCCGGAATAGTCCCGGATAATTTACCCTATATAAAGAAGGCTTCCATGAAGGTGTTGGGAAATCAGTTCTCGACAACCGATTCAGCCATGCTGGAGATCAGGAACAGTATTACGGACTATTACCGGAATAAAAGGCCCGGGATTTACGAAACGCATCAGGATCTGATAGAAAAAGCCATTGTGGGAATACAGGGAGAATTTAAGAAGAATACATTCCCCAGAATGAAAGCTTCCAGCAGTGCTTATCTGAATCATATCGGACATCTTGAATCGGACGGATGTTTCAGGTGCCATTCCGGAAGGCATGAAAGTGAAACGGGAGAAGTCATTACCAAAGACTGCAATCTGTGTCACACCATTATTGCACAGGGAACATCAACTGATTTCCACACGGTTCCTTTTATGGATACCCTCCAGTTCCAGCACCCTATCGACATCGGGACAGCCTGGCAGGAGGTCAACTGCACCGAATGTCATCGCACCATGTAGGTATTTGCGAGAACTGCTTATCCGTCAGCCTTTGGCTGAGATCTCCATCAACAAATTCAGTTTATTAATGCTGATGCTTTTACCGTTTGCCTCAATGATACCTTCATTTTCAAATTCTTTGAGTATCCGGATGGCACTGTCTTTCGACATGCCCGAAAACTCAGAGATATCCTGCCTCGATAAAGCTATTTCAAACGAATGGCTGTTATAAATTGTATCAGACAGGTAAATCAAAACATCTGCTATTCTTCCGTGCATCTGCTTTTGCGTAAGACTTACAAAACGCTCAAAGGTACGTGTACTGCAGGTTCCGCAATAATTCATAAAACGCTCGCTGAAATCAGCATTCGACCTGAATAGTTTCTTGAAGTTGGTTGTTTCAATAAAACAGGCTGTGACTTCTTCCAGGGCCGTAACAGAATAGTGATATCGGTTGTCGACATAAATGCCTGTTCCGCCGAAGATCTCCCATGGCTTGATAATCTCCAGGATCAGGTTACGGTGATCATAGCCTTCGATATACTCTTTGGCCAGGCCACTGGTTAGAAAAACCAGGTTGGACGATGCCGTACCCTGTTTAATGATGTTCTCGCCCGCTCTGAACTGTACTTCATTCCGCTTATCATTGATAACGTCCAATTCTTCGGCTGATAAACCTGCAAAAAGTGCGATTCGGTCATTGCACTTGTTGCAGTCTACACAAGATACTGAGCGGTGAAACTGCGTCATAGCTTATGGATTATTAGTAACAAATTATTTTACCACCTGATGCAATTACAGTCTGACTGACAAAAATATCCTTTTTACACGACATATATCGGCAAATTTATGACATATATCTTAATATTCAATTCCATATGTCGTCTTAATTCGAATTCTGTATATAGTATAATATGATACTTTTACGATATATCCAAAATAGGGACTTCCAAAGCATATTTAAATTTATTCCTGCCAAAATGAATATAAAATTGAGCCGACAAAAATGGTACTACCTGCTGCTATTCCTGCTGTTTCTGGTGGCCTGTGAAAAAGTGGAATATGAACAAGTTGTGATCCCTGATACCGATTTAAGCTATTCCTTAGATATTCAACCTATTTTCGATGATAAATGCACATCGTGTCATCCTCCTACCAAAGGGCTTGATTTAAATGAGCAGAATTCGTACGATGAACTCGTGCCTGCCTACGTCACGGTTGCAGATTCTGCCAATCCCAAAGGTTCACAGCTTTATATGAAAATAAACGGTTCATCACATAGTCCCAGAACTACTGATATTGAAAAGCAGAAAATCGAGAAATGGATCTCCCAGGGAGTTCCTAATAACTAAATACTTATGTTGTTACCATACTAAAGCCATAAATAATTATGAAGACCTCAAGATCCCTGATTTGCCTGATATTTTTGCTGTGCCTTTTCTCTGGCAGCCTTTTTGCACAAACTGATTCCGTTCAAAAAGCAGACAATCGTCCTGTCAAATCACCTTTTACTACAAACATCCTGATCGACAACCAGACCGTTGTTTCCCCATTGAAAGGATCGCTGAATCTGATCATCAACCACAGGTTCGGAAGTATGGAAAATGGCATTTCCGATCTTTTTGGAATATATGGAGGTGCCAATACAAGGCTGGGACTGGAATATGGTATCACTGACCGGATCATGATAGGAATAGGGACCACCCAGAATTACAAACTCCAGGATGTGGAATGGAAATATGCCATTTTGCAGCAGACCCGCTCAAACAGCATGCCAATCAGCCTGAGTTATTATGGCAATATAGTGATTGAGGCCACCGAAGAAGAAAATTTCGGTCCGGAGGAAAGTTATAAGTTTATTCACCGCCTCTCTTATTTCACACAGTTCATCGTATCCCGAAAATTCAGTGATGCCATATCTTTGCAGATTGCCCCTGAAATGTCCTTCTACAATGCAGTCAAGGATTCACTCAGTAATGTAATCTTTGGCGTTCACTTTGGTGGCAGAGCCAAGATCTGGAGCAACAAATCCATTATTGTTGAGTATGATCAACCCTTTAACAGCCATGAAGATGGAGATTATGGCCCTAAGCCCAATATAGGATTGGGATTTGAAGTTGGCACCGCCACCCATGCATTCCAGATTTTTGTCTCGCGTTACCAAGATATTGTCTACCAGCGGAATCTTGCATATAACACGAATACCAAGTTTCATGTGGGGTTCAATATTACGGTTCGGTTTTAGGCAATTCGATCTTTATGAAATATAAATATTGGAGAAGAAGCCGGGTGATCCCGTTCACCTTGCTGCTTTCGAATCTGGTTTATGTATCCTTTGGTCTGGACCCGGCTGCATCCGCACCGTTGGTAGCTGACACTGCCTTTACAAAATCAGCTTTCTATGATCAGAATGAACAATGTTTCCGGTGTCATGGCAACTCAAAATATACTTATTTCAACCCTGTAAGCGAAAAGGATGTTTCTGCTACCATGTGTGAAAACAGGGTTATTCACAGAAATGAATTCTATACAGCCAACCACAGGAGTTTCGCCTGTGTGGATTGTCATGCCGCGGAGTACGATACTTTCCCCCATCCGGGACAGCTTCGGATGGAGGCTCCTTATAACTGTATTGACTGTCATGGTTATGACGAACAATATGCCCAGTATCATTTTGAGGAAATTGAGGAGGAGTTTCAGCAAAGCACCCATTATACGGCTAACGGGGATGCATTCACCTGCTGGAAGTGCCACAATCCGCATACCTACAGGATCAATATCAGGAATTCCACCAGTATGCAGCAGTCGATTGCCTATGATAATCAGATTTGCCTGAACTGCCATTCCGATTTTGAACGCTTCCAGTTACTGAGTGACAGGGAGGAAATAAATCTGATCCAGAAACATGAATGGCTGCCAAACCAGGGACTGCACTTCAGCCAGGTCCGTTGCATCGAGTGCCATGCCAGGCTCAATGACAGCCTGATGGTCGCGCACAGGATCATGCCGAAAGACAAGTCGGTCAAAAGGTGTGTAGAATGCCATTCTCAAAATTCCCTGTTAATGAGTTCACTGTATAAGTTTCAGGCAAAGGAAAGCAGGTCAGATGCTGGCTTTCTGAATTCCATTATCCTGAATGATGCATTTGTAATAGGGGCCAACCGCAACATAATCCTGAACAGGATCAGCCTGATTGTTTTCTTTGCTTCGTTGGGACTTATGCTGATGCACCTTTTACTGAGAATGATTTTTAAAAGAAATGACTGACAGTATGACTGAGAAAGTATATCATTACCCTTTATGGATCCGTTTGTGGCATGTATTCAATGCATTGTTATGCCTGGTTTTAATTGTCACCGGCATCAGCATGCAGTTCTCCGAACCTAACCGGTCCCTGGTCCCCTTTGACCTGGCTGTTTCCATTCATAACTCGGCTGCCATCCTGTTGATCATCAATTATCTTTATTTTCTTATTGTAAACCGGCTATCCGGAAACCGCATGCATTATAAGATCACAGAGAAAGGTTATGTAAAAATGCTGATCACCCAGTTCAGGTATTATACCCTGGGTATCTTCCGCGGAGAAAAAACTCCATTCCCGGTTAGTGAGGTAAGAAAATTCAATCCCTTGCAGCAGTTTGCCTATATCGTAATCCTTTACTGGTTTTTCCCGCTTATTATCATCACCGGACTGGGTCTGTTTTTTCCCGAAATGATTATTACCAGGATATTCGGAATCAGTGGCCTGTTCCTCACTGATCTGTTCCATATTCTTTCCGGATTTGTTGTTTCCATGTTCATGATCGTGCACATTTATTTTTGTACGATGGGAACCAGGCTGACCTCCCTGTTTAAGGGAATGATCAACGGATGGGTAGAGATTCATTAGGTCATGTAACTGAACAATTGTGTGGGTTTTACTGTTCGAAGAAGCGTATAACCTGCCACTAAAAATAATTTGGCATAAGCTTTGTAAAACAACTAGAAAAATAGGAGGAAAAATGAAATCATTTCAATTTAGAACTGTTCTTGCAGGTGCGCTCCTGCTCGCTCTCGGCCTGGGTCTGATGTCTCTTACCAGCCGCCAGCAGACACCCTGGGTAATCGATGCCAAGTATAAAGCCATGAAGAACCCTGTGAAAGCCGATGCAACATCCATTGCCACCGGCAAGGATCTTTATACCAAAAATTGTGCATCATGTCATGGAAAAACCGGCTTGGGCGACGGTGTAAAAGCCAGAACTATTGAAACTTTCCCTGGTGATTTCTCTAAACCTGCTTACCAGAATTTGTCCGACGGAGAATTGTTCGGCAAAACAAAACTCGGCAGGGACGAAATGCCAAAATATGACGGAAAGATCGCTGATGAAGATATCTGGAGCATCGTAAATTACACAAGAACTTTTAAAAAATAACCAGGCCAGGAATACAAGAACAAAAAACCCCGCCGGCAAAAGCGGGGTTTTTTTTACTGTGCATATACATGAACACTATTCTGCGCCGAGGGAAGGTAGTTTATGCCAAACCAGCAAATCAGCAAAACAACAAATGCCAGGCTCAATGTCCATAAAGGTGCCTTTGTTCTTTTGGGCTGGAAAGTCCTGAAATGCATATAAATCAGGTAGGCCAGCCAGGTCAGGAACGCCCAGGTTTCTTTCGGATCCCATGTCCAATAATGACCCCAGGCCTCTTTCGCCCAGAGAGCTCCAAAAAGAAGACCCAGCGTAAGGAAGGAAAAACCAATGTACACCAGGTTATCTGCCAGGTGCAGGGTATTCACGTCGAGCTCCTTGAAATACAATTCATACAATCCCTTTACGGCTACCAGAGAAGAGGCTGCCAGCAGTGCATAGGAGAAGATGTAGACAATTACATGCGGTACGAACCACACACTCTGCAATGCAGGCATCAGTGTCTTTTCATAAGTTTCGGGATGCAGGTAGTTAATGGACAAAAACAATATGGCAAGCAGCAGGGCATAGGTGACAAACCATTTGTAACCCCACCTTAAAAAGGTAATGATCCCGACAAGGGGAAGGAAAACAGCATACCAAAGGCGTGTTTCACCCAGGGTGCGCAAAGGCGGCCGATCAAGGTTAATCCATAACAGGGTAAGAAAACATACCAGAACGGCAAGACCTGCGGCTATGAGCACATTACCGGCTATTTCGAAAGCTTTCCGTTTCCCCGGAAAATTCAACAGGATCATCCCCAGTATCCAGAGTAGCGCTGCAGTTGCAGCAAAAAAAGGGAAATTTGTCCAATTCATATTGATTACAATTTATAGTTTATTCTAATTTGTTCATCTGTGCGTATCCCAATCATCATTGCGTTCTCATTCCCCGTCCCAGCCAGAACAAGTAAATTGCTCCTCCCAGAAGCATGAGAATTCCCGCATAAACGAAGGGCAGCCAGGGATCCTTTACTGCCTCAATTACACTCAGGGTAGAGAATTTGCCCATTTGCGTATCGTAACCGGTTTGGTATAATTTCCATCCATTGAAACGGCATGGCTTATTAACCTCCAGCATTACTGTGTCAGTGTTTCCATGCATATCTTTTAAAACTACGGCTGACTCGTATTTCCTTGGCTCAGGTTCGGTCAGGATGAGGAGTCTTGATTCATCCAGGTCAAGGTAGGAGGGTTCAAACATCACACTGCCGCTGGCTACCCATCCCGAAACCGTTTTTCCCGAAACAATATTGCGTGTTTCCACAAAAGCCGCTGCCATGCTTCCCGGACGGTCCGACGGCGTATAACCGCTGTCGGTCTTCACGGCAAAGGGAATGTAATCTTTTACCCTGATATCCCAATCAATCAAACGGGTTTCAAAACCCTTGCTGATTAAGGGAAGGGTCTCTCCATGCTTTTGCAGCAGTTCTCCCTTTGATCTGTCAGCCACTGCTATTTTGGGATTATAAAGATCGATTCTGAAATCAAGCAACTTCGCTCCAAAAGGCATTTCAACACTGCTCTGGTCAGCCATTACACCATCACGACTGAAGTCACGGCCTTCATAAAGGCCCAGAGTCACCCGTTTCAGATCGCCCGATCCCATACCTGCCGCTACCAATGTTATCCACAAGCCGAAATGGTTCAGTAAGAAACCGAGATTCCTTATTTTGAAGGGTATTCCACGTCTTAACACCACCAATCCCAGAGATATCAGGAGATAAAACTGCATTATCAGGAATGGCCAGCTGTTTTTTAGGTGGTTCAGCCCGGTGACATGAAGCCATCCGGAATGCGTTTCCTGTTGCGGAATAAAGCCTATCAGCAATACCAAAAGGGCATAAACCGAAATTGCACTTACAGAACAGGGTATTGATGATAACCATTTGATCAGGAACCCCTGGCGATACCTGACATGAACATAAACCATCAGTATGGTGAGCACAATTACCGGCCATAGATTATTCGGGAAATGGGGTGTTTTTACCCCCTGTCCTTTCAGAAATATCTCAATGATGAAACCCAATATCAAGATCTCAAAAGCGACAAAAAAGCTTTCCGGATAACCCCAGGCTGCCCTGGTTACCTTTTTTTCTGCATTTTCACTTTTCACTTTTATCTTTACACTTTAAGTTATTTGCATTTCACTCCTTACGCCTTACTCCTTGCACTGTTGCCCAGCCAGAACAGGTAACATGCACCAGCAATCATGAGAACTATGCCGGCATATACAACAGGCAACCAGGGATCATAAACAGCCTCAATAATGCTCAGTTGCGAAGCCGGTCCCATCTGCTCATCATAACCGAACTGGTATAAGCTCCATCCCCGGGTTTTATAGGGTCTGTTGACCTCAATGATAACCGTGTCGATATTCCCGGGATTGGTTCTGAACACTATTTTAGATTCATATTTTCTGGGCTCAGGGCTCAACAACCATAATCCCAGGTTTTTATCAAGGAGAATATATTCCCGGAGCATCATCATACCACCGCTGCACAGCCAATTGGTCACAGAATCTCCTGACACCAGATTTTTTACATGCACCAGTGCCGCCGTTGCTGCCAAAGGATCGTCAGAAGGCAAATAACCGCCGCCTGTTCTTACTGCTGATGGAAGGATCTCCAAAATTTTAATACTGTAATGGTTCAATTTGTATTCCGAACCTTTTTCAATAACAGGAAGTGCCTCACCTTTCCGCGTTACAGGCAAACTGCCCAATGTATCGGAAAGCATGATCCTGGGATTGTATGTTTCCATCTTAAAATCAAGCAACTTAAGAGAAAATGGCAAGTTATAGATCTCGTGTTCCTGTGATATGCCCTTGTCCAAAAAATCACCCTTTTCAAAAACGTTGATCCGCAAACGCTGCATGTCGCCCGATCCCAAAGCTGCAGCAGCCAGTGTGAGCCATAAACCAAAATGGTTCAGCAGAAATCCCAGGTTCTTACGTGTAAAGGGAAAAGAACGCCTGAGAATGACCATTCCAAGCGAAACAAAGAGGTATACCTCAACAAGCAGGAAGGGCCAGGAATTCTTCATATGCGTCAGCCCAAGCTGGTGCAACCAGGGCGACCGGGCGTCACCTTCCTGCCTGATAAAACCCAGCAGCAATACGAGTACGGCAAAGGATACTATAGCGCTTATCGCGCAGGGAACAGAGGAGAACCATTTGATAAGGGTGGTTTTGCCGTAAAGAATATGCAACAGCACCATTAGGGTGATACCGGTGCACAGGATTACAAGGTTCACCGGGAAACGGGGAAGGGAGACCGGCTGATCCCGGGAAATGAGTTCTGCCACGAAACCCAATAGTATCAGGACGCCTGCAATGACAAAACTTTCAAGGTATGACCAGGGTCCTTGAAACAGTTTCCTCCCGGTTTGATCAGTGGCTGCATGATTGTCTTTTTCCTTCATAGGCGTTCAAAAAGAAGCTAAGTTAAGGATTTTGTTAATTATGAAATATAAGCGAATGCCATCATTATTTTTCAGGCCGGTAAGGCAGACAATAAAAAAACTGCCCGGTAATAGCCACAGGCAGTTTCTTTATTTTATGCATCAGACCGTTTAATCGAGTGCTGCCAGTGAGTTGGTCAGCAGTGCCTTTGTGTAATTGAAATTATGAATACCCAGGCTATACTCCCTCAAACACATCTGGAAGTTGATAATGGCTCCCATTTGTGCATTTGTCAGGACGATCGCTGGCAAGCCAGTATTAAAATCCTTCTGTGCCTGGCTCCAGGTGCTTCCGGGACTTGGATTCTTGAATATTCCGGTAGGATTATTGTCTACACCATCAGGATTATTGACAGGATCATAGATATTCAGATAGCCGTCATATTTATTGGTAGTCAATGATACCCAGAGATTTGATTCCGCATCGGGGTTCCTGTTCAGAATGTCAATTCCTCCAATATTTAATGTAGCTGCTAAGTCGTTAAGCAGTGTCTGAATTTCAGTTCTTTTATCACTCCAGTGGCTCGGATCTGATTTATCCGAAGTTAAATTGGGGTGACAGTCTACGCATCCGTTAAAATTACCTTTGGCTGTAAAGGTATGACCGCCGGCCTTACCGTTCATGGGAGCCATATGGCAGTCGGAACAACTGGTTTGGGAAGTATGCTGTGAATTTGAATAGGATAAAGTACCCTCAAACTCAATACCACCTTCGCCGGCAAAGATTGCACCTACGGTGCCATAGTGCGTATGGGTCCGGTAACCGGGTTTCAATACGTTTGGTCCGGATGGATTGGTTGCAGCATAGAAAGTATCGGCAGGATTGGCCACCAGATTGTCATAGTCAAGCACATTTTTATCGGTATTACTATTGGTAAACGGACGCGGCTGATGACATTTGACACAAAGGTTGGAACTTCCGTTACCATCCACGGTAAGATCCATGGTTTTGGAGCCACCCCACATCGTCATGGGAACCGGATCTACAGTTGTGAAAGCCGGGATATCTTCA
>JGI11641J44799_10000275_pt1 | contig 14914 bp, 13 predicted proteins | sample WetSurSiteA1Bulk_FD_44799 | JGI IMG/M metagenome (IMG submission 44799) | reverse complement strand
TATGTGATATCTCATCAATACCCTTTACAATCAATTATTTGAGGATAACTAAACTGACTATAAATCCTGGAAGGATTTAACAAAGTCACCACAGTTTGTGGTGCGATATGAATAACCTCCGGTGAAACCGGAGGTCGTCATCCCCCAACACATATCAGCTCTAAAGGAGCTGAATAGGCCGGTTAAGGGAAACACCTTTCATCTATCTTTAACAGGCCGGATTATATAAGGGCCTTTCAGGGCTTGATGTCAGGAGAGTGACCCCTGCCTCCGGTTTCACCGGAGGTTATTCATATTAAGTCATATTCATGACTTCTCTGTTAAGCCCATTACAGGGCTTTGGACCTGAACAAACATGCTGTAGGGCAGGCAGTTCTGTATTTACACATGTACTGACCTGGTGTAGAACTGAAGAGTCGGGTCCTGCCCTGAAGGACGAGCTCACCGAATTTAATCTCAATCCAAAAACCTGATTCTGAAGCAAGAAAACAGTATTTAAAGGGTAGGGGGGGAAGGAAAAGGGTAACGGAAGAGCAGAATAATGTAAATAGAAAACATTAAATTATTTGCAGATTCTCCTGATTTGTAATTTTTTCGCAATAATAGCATTTCAGGGAAACGTTTTTCTTCGAGACTACCCTGAAACGTGTTGTTACTGTTTCAAAATTAGTTATGCATTTAGGATTCATACATCTCGCAATTCCCACTATATTATCCGGTACCTCGACAACCTTTTTTTCGACCACTTCATAATCCCTGATAATATTCAGCTTGGCATCAGGTGCAACAAGCGCTATCCTGTTAATATCTGCATCCTCGAAAAACTTATCTGAAATCTTGATAATTGCTTTCTTTCCAAGCTTTTTACTTTCCAGGTTGGTACCGAAAGTAATCTGGGTGTCTATGTGATCCAGTCCAAGAATCTGAATTACCTTGAAAAGGTTTTTGGCAGGAATATGATCAATAACTGTTCCGTTTTGTATTGCGCTTACACTCAATTGTTTAGGTTCTTTCATATTTTACCTCCACGTTATTTGATTCCTAAAAGTGAACAAAGTATTGCCTGACGTGTATAAACTCCGTTAAGCGCCTGTTCGAAATAATATGCCTTAGGATTGGCATCTACATCAGTGTGTATTTCATTGACTCTTGGCAGAGGATGCAGGATCCGCATATTCGGTTTTGTATTTGCCAGCATTGAGTTCTTGAGGACATATACATTTTTAACTTTTTCGTATTCAATAGGATCGGAGAACCTTTCCTTTTGCACCCTCGTCATGTAAATGATGTCTGCTCTCGAGATAATTTCCGTAAAATCGCTGTGCTCATAATATTTCAGTCCAAGGTTCTCGAGATATAACTTATATTCTTCAGGCATCTTAAGTTCTTCGGGTGAAATGAAATTGAAAGTTGTATTCCATCTCGACATTGCCATCATCAGGGAATGAACAGTCCTTCCGTATTTAAGGTCCCCAACCATAAAAATATTAAGATTGTCGAGAGTTCCCTGGGTTTTACGGATCGAATACATATCAAGCAAAGTCTGAGTGGGATGCTGATTCGCGCCATCGCCGGCATTTATGATCGGTACGGATGCTATCTCACTGGCAAACCTTGCGCTTCCTTCAACCGGGTGACGCATTACTATCAAGTCGCTGTAATTGCTGACCATCCTGATGGTATCATGCAGTGTCTCTCCCTTGGAAACACTCGACACACCAGCATCTGAAAAACCGACAATTTTTCCTCCAAGACGGTTGATAGCGCTTTCAAAGCTCAGCCTTGTACGGGTTGATGGTTCAAAAAACAGTGTTGCAATAACTTTTCCTTCAAGCAGCTTCTGTACCGGGTTCTTTTCAAATTCAGAGGCATCATCAAGAATCTTAAGCACCTCTTCGGTCGACAAATCATCAATGGAAACCAAACTTCTGTTTTTCATTATAATAGCTGTTAAAAGCCGATAAAACCTACTTTCAAACAAATTTATTCAACAATAAGCAGCTGCCGAATGTATGTTGATAATTAATTAACAACTTTTACCCTGATTTTCCGGATCAACCCGTTAAAATAAGAGTGTACTTCAATCCATTTATTCTCGACAGGTTATTCAGAATTCTTTCTCGGGCAGAACGCCTGAAATTTATAGTCAGTCTGCATTCAATTTCAAATTTTTGCTTCGACTGGCTAATATCCTCATCTTTAATAACTTTCATGACATCATTGATTGAGGAGTATGGAAAAACAAGCTCATAGTAATCCTGAACGTATAGCTTTATTATTTCACTGTTGTTTATTGCTGACTCGGCTGCCGACTTGTAGGCATTGACTAAACCACTTACACCCAGTAATTTTCCTCCAAAATATCTCACAACAACTACCAGAATATTCGTAAGTTCAAAGGAATTAATTTGTCCCAGTATCGGTTTACCGGCGCTTCCAGATGGCTCCCCGTCATCATTTGCCCTGAATGTATTACAGTCCTGACCTAGCATCCAGGCAAAACAATGATGTCTTGCTGAATGATGCTCTTTTCTTATTTCATCAAGGATATTCCTGATTTCTTCCTGGTTTGCGACAGGATAGGCGAAGGAGATGAACCTGCTTCCTTTTTCCTTGTATAAACCCTGTGAAAAAGCTTTGATTGTCAGGTAAGTGTCAGATTCCATTGCAAAATAAAGATACTGTTATCACGTTCATACATTGTTACAATATTAATTAATTCTGTACAGACAGTTTCTGATTAATTCTAAAAATGATAATTTTGTTCTAATTGATAAAAACCATGAGCGTTTTATTAGACGAGAAAGATCTTCAGAAACTNATAGTNATTGGTGACAGGATTCTTATAAAACCAAAAATCCCTCAGTCAAAGACCAGAAGTGGTCTGTTTCTTCCTCCNGGTGTCAACGANAACGAAAAGGTACAGATAGGATATGTCCTTAAAGTAGGACCAGGATACCCTATTCCNTCAGTCAGCGATACTGATGAGCCGTGGAAAAACCGGGCCGATGANCCTAAATATGTTCCTCTGCAGCCNAAGGAAGGTGATCAGGCGGTTTATCTTCAAAACAATGCCATCGAAATAGAATTTAACAANGAAAAATATATTGTAGTACCTCAGTCTGCTATTTTGCTTCTTCTCAGAGATGACGGCCTNTTTGATTAATTCTGAAAGACATGGAAAATGAATATCTCAGGACCAGGAAAATACTGATAGTCGAAGATGACTTGTCGAGCCGTCTTTATCTTAACAAGATACTTGAAAAAACAGGAGCATCAATCCTGAATGCCTGTGACGGAAAAGAGGCTATCGATGCAGCAATGGAAGATCCTGAAATTGACATAATTCTTATGGATATTCAGCTTCCGGTTATTGATGGCTATGGCGCTGCAAAAAAGATAAGGGAATTCAGGAATGATGTTATCATAATTGCCCAGACTGCATACAGTTTACTTGGAGATCGTGAAAAAATTATTGCCTCTGGTTTTGACGATTATATTGTAAAGCCGATCTTTCCTCACCAGCTGATCGAAAAGCTTGTAAAGTCGATAAGAAAATTCTGATCTCTAACTAAAATCTTCCAATTTATTCGTTGTAAACGGATAACTGACGAAATTCCTTGCTGAATTCATCTATTTCGGCTTGCCATCTTTGGCGTTCAATTTTAATATTTATTCTTTTTTCGTGAAAAAATTATTGCCTCTGGTTTTGACGATTATATTGTAAAGCCAATCTTTCCTCACCAGCTGATCGAAAAGCTTGTAAAGTCGATAAGAAAATTCTGATCTCTCACTAAAATCTTTCCAATCTATTCGTTGTAAACTGATAACTGACGAAATTCCTTGCTGAATTCATCTATTTCGGCTTGCCATCTTTGGCGTTCAATTTTAATATTTATTCTTTTTTCGAGTGAACATCTCATAATACTATCTCCTGAAAGGATATCAAACGGCATGAGCCTGTATTCATATTCATATGGAGGCTGGTTGAATTTCAACGATCCATCCGGGGAAGTTTCAATTATTGCATCAATGATCTCATAAGCAGCTTCTACCGGATAATAAGCAGAAGGATCCGTGACATGGATCTGCATTCCGTTGCAAAGCAAACCTGAATATTTATTGAAAACAGGGATAAAACTGTGTATCCTGAAAACACATCCCGGTATTTTCCTTTCGTCAAGATTCTTCTTAAGCCTTGCCGGATCAATAAATGGGGAACCGAAAAGCTCGAACGGGACAGTTGTCCCTCTTCCCTCAGAGATATTTGTTGCCTCAAAAAGAACTGTACCAGGATATACGATTGCCGTTTGAAGGGAAGGCATATTTGGAGAGGGAGGGATCCATGGAAGACCGGTTTCACTAAAAAGGGAATTTCTTCTCCAGTTTTTCATCCAGATAACATTCAGCTCACAATTTCTGAAATACTTTTCCTTTATCCATAATGACAATTCTCCAATAGTCATCCTGTGGCACAAAGGTATTGAGGCACCCCCAACAAATGTAAAATATTTTTCCTTCAGCACAGGTCCGTCAAATGGTAATCTTCCGACCGGATTTGGACGGTCGAGGATCCAGACGGGTATCCCTGCTTCAGCACATGCCTCCATGCAAAGCTTTACAGTCCAGATATAAGTGTAAAGCCTTGCCCCGACATCCTGAAGGTCAATAACAAGGGCTTCAATATCTTTAAGCATCCCGCCTGTCGGTTTCCTGTATTCGCCATACAGGCTGTAAACCGGAATTTTATACACCGGATGGATATCNCTTTTCCATTCTATCATATTATCCTGAGTCTGACCGTAAATTCCATGCTGGGGCCCGAAAAGTACAGTCATTTTACAATCTTCCCTATCTGAAAAAAATTCTGTGATATGTGAGTAATCGGCTGAAATACTGGGTGCATGACATAAAATTCCTATTTTTCTTCCTTTAAGTCCGGAAGGAAACTTGACCCTTATCTGATCCAATCCTGTTTTTACCATTGTGTGAGATTTAATCTGAATCTTCCTTTAAACAAATTTAACAGAGAGCATATTATTTACATTTATAAAAATAATCGAAAGTAAATATTCTTTCCTATGTTTATGTTTTAAATAAGATGCGGACATCAGTTTTAAAATAGCATGAAGAAGATCAATTTACTTATTTTTCTGATCATGAAATTTATGACAAGGGGAATAGTATTGGTCAGTAATTTAAATCTGACAATGGTGATCGGGCAGAATATACCGTAAATCTCCTGCAGGGCGGTTGATGACTGTATCTTAAATAATTTATAAGGAAAGAAAAGTTGTAACAATTCAATGATCAATAATTAATCAAACAAATATGAAATTAAAAATAATCCCTGTAAGGATCCCGGCTTTAATTTTACTAATTATTTTTCTGATCTCCTGCTCTGAAAAGGAACAGAAAACACTATCAGTTCTTCTGACAACTGATGTTCACGGAGTCATATTCCCATATGATTTTATTGAAAAGGAAGAAATTAAGGCCTCTCTTGCAAACGTCTCTTCATATGTTAAAAAGGTAAGGAGAGAAGTCAAAAATGTGGTTCTTCTTGATGATGGTGATAACCTGCAAGGTCAGCCTCCGGTCTACTATTTTAATTTTATCGACACCATATCGCCTCATCTTAATGCTGAAGTAATGAATTTCCTTAAATATGATGCCGGAACTGTTGGTAACCACGACATTGAGGCTGGTCACCGGGTTTACGACAAACTTGTCGGTCAGTATGATTTCCCTCTTCTTGCTGCAAATGCTGTCAGCAAGGCAACAGGAAGACCTTATTTCAAGCCTTATACGATAATTGAAAGAAATGGCTTAAAAGTGGCAATCCTGGGACTTATTACACCAGCTGTGCCAGACTGGCTTCCTCCTGAACTTTATTCAGGGATCGAATTCAGGGACATGCTTGAAACAGCTAAATTTTATATGCCGCTTATTAAAAAGGAAAGGCCCGATCTGGTAATCGGGATGTTCCATTCAGGATGGGATGAGAATAATGATTCAGCTAACGCAGGCAGCCATTATGACGAAAACGGAACATATTCAGTGGCAATGAATGTCCCGGGCTTTGACATAATATTATGCGGGCATAACCATAACGTGGTAAATAAGAAAATTATTAATTCAGCAGGCGACACTGTTCTGATAATGGAAGGCGGAAGCCGGGCTGAAAAAATTGCCAGGGCTGATGTGACTTTCCNTCCTGATAAAANCNGTGGCAAAAAGCAGAAANCAACANGAGGCACAATTATAGATGTTGATAAATATGAACCTGATCCTGAGTTTATTAGAAAATTTTCAGCTCAGGAAAAAGTAATAATGGATTATGTCGGTAAAGTGATAGCTTCATCCGAAAATACAATTTCATCACGCGATTCATATTTTGGTTCTTCCCCATTTGTAGATATGATCCATTCAATTCAGCTTGATATAACAAAAGCAGATATATCTTTCGCAGCTCCTCTTTCATTCGATGTCAGAATTTCTGCCGGACCTGTTACCGTAGGTGACATGTTTAAGTTGTATCGGTTTGAGAATATGCTGTACACTATGGCATTAAGCGGGAAGGAAGTTAAAAAGTATCTTGAGTATTCTTACTCTGGATGGCTCAACACCATGACCGGTCCGGATGATCACATGTTAAAATTCAGGGTTTCAGAAGATGGAAAACTGGTTCTTAACAAAGGCAAAGCCTGGTTAAAAAATCAGCCATATAATTTTGATTCTGCAGCAGGGATTGACTATACAGTTGATTTAAGCAAACCTGAGGGAGAAAGGGTATCAATAAGATCTTTTTCAAATGGAACCCCCTTTGAGATGGACAAAATATATCATGTTGCAGTTAATTCTTACAGAGGGAATGGTGGAGGAGGCTATTTTACAGAAGGTTTAGGTATGAGCAAGACTGAATTATCCTCCCGGTTGATTGCATCGACAGAAAGGGATTTAAGATATTATATTCTCAGTTATCTTGAAAAAAAGAAAACCATTAATCCGATTGCTCTTAACAACTGGAAGATCGTTCCTGAGAAATGGGTTGCTAAAGCAATTCCTAGAGATTATGAATTGCTTTTCGGAAAATAAAATCGTTAAATATCACGTTTTGAACCATGGGGAAAAAGAATTGCAGTGATACAGGCGGTGAAAAACTTCCGCTTGTTGAAGAGTTTTTTACTATTCAGGGTGAAGGCTTTCACGCAGGTAAAGCTGCATGGTTTATACGACTGGGAGGCTGTGATGTTGGCTGCAACTGGTGTGATTCAAGGTTTTCATGGAATCCTGATCTGCATCCTCTGGTTGACACAGATATAATTATTGAACATGCGGTCAATTCTGGCATAAAATCTGTTGTTGTTACGGGGGGCGAACCCCTTATGTGGAATCTTGATTATTTGTGCTCACGACTAAAAGAAAGTGGAATCAGCACTTTTATTGAAACGTCGGGGGCTTATGATTTAAGCGGAAATTGGGACTGGATATGTCTTTCTCCGAAGAAAAAGATGCCTCCTGTCGGTAATATCTGCAGCAATGCAGATGAATTAAAAGTAATTATCGAAAACAAAGTTGATTTTGAATGGGCTGAAAAATATAGAAAAATGGTTGGTAAAGAGTGCCTGCTGTTTCTGCAACCGGAGTGGAGCAGGTTTGAGATGATCATACCGGAGATTGTTGGATATGTCAAAAAAAATCCTGACTGGAGGATCTCGCTTCAGGTTCATAAATACATGCATATTCCCTGAAATGGCAAAACGGATTTTTATAATAGTAAGCGTAGTTCTGACTTCCTGCCTCATTACAGGGAAGGGATTCTCCCAGCAATATCACACTACCTCAGGCAAAGCCCTGAAAGCCTATAAAACCGGATTAACTTCATTTGATTATATTGATTATACTAACGCCGAACAGTATTTTAAGCAGGCACTGGAAATTGATAGTAAATTCTACGAGGCATATATGATGCTGGGTGAACTCTTTTCAAAGCAGAGAAGATATCCAGAAGCCGCAGAAAACTATAAAAAGGCCGTACGTATCGACTCAATGTCATATATGCCGATCTTCTTCAATATGGCTACAGCCGAAATGATGTCGGGAGATTATGAAAATGCCCTTCTCCATTACAATGTTTATATAGTACAGAAAAATATTTCTGCAAAAAACAGGGATATTGCAGAAAAAAATATAAAAAACTGTCAGTTCGCTGTTGAAGCGGTTAAAAATCCTGTGCCATTCAGTCCGGTGAGTGTCGGGGAGGGTATAAATACATCTGATGATGAGTACTGGCCATCAATAACTGCTGATGGTCAGACACTTATGTTTACAAGACAGGCACGGCCAAGTGAAAATGAAATAAGGAAGGGAGCATCACAGGAGGATTTTTATATAAGCTATCTTGCTGATCAGGTATGGGGAAAGGCTTTAAATGCAGGTGCTCCTCTTAATTCAAGCCAGAATGAAGGTGCTCAAAGTCTCTCTTCCGATGGCAGCTATATGTTTTTTACAGCGTGCGAACGTTCGACAGGACTGGGCAGCTGTGATATATTTTTTTCAGCAAATAGCGGAGGAAGATGGAGCATTCCAGTGGACCTTGGCAGCCCCGTAAATTCTGCATCATGGGAATCTCAGCCTTCAGTTAATGCTACTGGCAGGATGCTCTTTTTTTCAAGTAACAGACCAGGTGGTATTGGAGGCAAGGATCTCTGGTACTCCATCCTGAAACCGAATATGAAATGGTCCATTCCCCGAAACATGGGAAATATAATCAATACTGCGGGTGATGAGATGTCTCCTTTCATTCATTTTGATGGCAAAACACTTTATTTTTCATCCGATGGCCGGCCAGGAATGGGTGGCCTGGATATTTATTTCTCTAGGATGAAAGCAGACAGTTCCTGGACTGAGCCTAAGAACCTTGGTTATCCGATTAATACATTTAATGACGAAATGGGCCTTGTAATTGAGTCGGGAGGACAGAAAGCATATTTTTCATCAAAAAGAGACGAACGGGGCGGTAAGAATATTTACACTTTTAAGCTTTATGAATCGGTTCAGCCCGATCCTGTAGCCTACCTTAAAGGAAAAGTAACAGATAAAGGGTCAGGGAAGATGTTAGTTGCCCAGTACGAACTGGTAAACCTGTCGACAGGAAAAACGGTAGTAAATAATTCGACCGATGCAAGCGGAAATTTCCTTGTCTGCCTTCCATCAGGTTATAATTATGGTCTTAATGTAAGCAGGAACGGATACCTTTTCTATTCCGAGAACTTCATGTTTGAAGGAAAGCATTCCATTATGGCGCCGTTCCTTAAAAAAATAATGCTGAGCCAGTTAAAAGTGGGGGAGAAAATGCTTCTAGCAAATGTTTTCTATGAGGTTGATTCATGGCAGCTTAAAAAAGAGTCAATGACTGAATTGAATAAACTGGTCGATCTGCTTAAAGACAATAAAGAGCTAAAAGTCGAAATAGGCGGATATACAGATTCCACAGGTTCAGATGAGCATAATCTGTCACTTTCTGAGAAGAGAGCCATTACGGTCGTTGATTATCTGGTTGCCAACGGGATCGCTTCCGAACGCTTAAAACACAAAGGATATGGGAACACTGCACCGGTAGGAGATAATATAACCTCTGAAGGGCGGAAACTTAACAGAAGGACTGAAGTTCAGATTATTGAATATAATAAATAGAAACAGCTGCCTTTTTGAAGCAGCTGTTTTCGCTCGTGCTTGGGTCGAGCAGACATTGAATAGAAATAAACATCTGGTATCAGATAGCGCTCATGGTGTTCGAAAATTTATTGACTGTACTTTCATTATCGACAGGTTTGCCGGCCGGAACCGAAAAATAAATCCCGGATCCTGACAAGCCGTTGCATTCAATCCAGATTGACCCTTCCATCAGTTGTACAAGCTTTCGCGTAAGGGCTAAATTAAGAGCAATGGAGGTATCATTGTACTTTGCCAGGGATTGTGCCATATCCTGACTCTGAAGAAATTCTTTACACTTGAAATATCCCTGTCCGGAATCAAGTATAAAGAATGTAAACCTGTCATTATGCAGATCATACCCGACTTTTATATACCCTGACTTTGTGCTGTTCAGGGCATTTTGGAACAGATTACGAATTACCCTTGTAACCCTGTTCAGATCGATCATGTACTCTGCATTGTTAAATGTTTGGTTATCAGACACAAGTATCACATCCTTGTATCTTTCCTGCTTTAATAGTTCCCTGAATTCGGAGAAAAGATCATTAAAAACTTCAATTGGATTGCAAATTCCAGATTCAGACCCTGAATTACCCGTATCAATGATTGCAAAATCTAGGAAATTGTCAAATAATGAAATTATTTTTTCACATGAAGTATAGATGTGTCTGCTGAATTCATCCCTCTCATCATCACTGTATTCTTTCTTATTTAAAAGATAAGAGAATGCGACAATAGCATTCATTTCTGTTCTCATTTCACGCGACATTCCCGCTAATATTGAGGGACAACGGACAACGTTCTGATCAATAGGTTCAGTCAATTTACCGGCATCTTTGCTTTTTTGTCCGGATCCTTCAGATTCTCCCTTAATATGTGCCGAAAAATCAAACATTTTTTCCCTGGTTATTTTTTAGTTCAGGCTTCTGAGGATCTTTTTAGCATCCTTCCTGTAAATAGTTTTTGATTTTTCGATAATCGCGAGTTGTTCAATTGCTTTAGGTTTTTCATCAGTGCGGATGTAGCATAATGCCAGGTACCATTGAGCATGATCAATGTAATAGTTATTGTTGTCGGAAATAACCTTGGATAAAGATCCTTCTGCTTCAGGATAGTTTTGTATTTCAAAGTTAGAGATTCCATTCAACAGCTCAGAATGCATGTTTCCTGGCTCATTTTTAAGAACTTTGCTGAAATAAAAAGCTGCATTTCTGTAATCGTGGATATTATAATATTCCAATGCAAGCTTAAAATCGCTGTTCTTAATAACCTCTTCAGAACGTGTCGAAGATGTAGCTACATAAGGCTTATAATAACGATCTATTATTTCATCTGTGCTTATTTTCCTGTGCGAAAATAAAGCGATGCTGCCGATAAGAATAAACCCGGCAATAGCTGCTGCATACTTAATATTTATCGCTCGTCCTGTTCTTCTGACAGGATTGCTTTCCTGCCTTCTCTTTTCTATATCAGAGAGCTTGTTCCTGAGTTTCATCAGATCCTGATTCCTTAGAATAGTGTCAGTAGCATTTCGCAATTCAACTTCTTTTCGAAGCTTTTCATTGTCCTTTAGTTCCTCTGTGAACCATTGTTTTTCAGCATCATCCATCTCTCCGGCATTATACCTTTCGATGAAGTACGAAAAATCTATTGTTTTCATATCATGTTATTTAAAATTATTTCCAGTTTCAAAATACAGCATATCAGACAATTAAATACATACATGATGTACTTAATTTCCCGGAAGTACTTCCAGATACAGGATTGCTGATACAATCCGATCCAAAATATCAAATCACAGCAAAGACCTTAAAAAAGCCATTACACCTGCTTTCTCTAAAGCAGGACCACACTCATATTTTATTTTCAGATTCTTACCGGTGGAGTACTTGGTTTTACAATAGGCTCACCTTGATCGCCACCTTTTACACAAATCAATTCTTCGACCGTAAGAGCATACTCATTAAAAATTTCATCAATGTTTTTAAAATTCAGGGTTTTCATCTCTTTAAGATTTTTAATCATTAATACTAAATTCGGGTAATTCGTAGTTCTGTTATTAATTCATGTATCATGTCAGAATAGCGCAATTTGTGACAATGGAAATCTAACTTTTTTAAATATTTTTTATTAATCCAAGATAATCAAGCACTTACTTTAAAGAAATTTTAATCATTAAAGACATTGTAACAGCATTTTTATTAAACTTGCGATTTTGTCACGGGGAAAAACAACAATCAGCAGCACCTTATGAACCTTAAGAATGAAATAAGGTTGATTTTTTGCATTTGTTTCAGCTTTGCGGTCTGTACAGTTGTTTCCGCCGGCTGGATATCAGGATCAGATCCAGCACCTGTTTTCAGATATTATGCTGAACCTGGTGAACAGGCAACAACTGCAGGGAAAGATCAGATTCTCGATAAACTGAATTTAGAATTCCATGCTGCCATAACAGAAGGGGATACCGCCAAATCCCGGAAATTACTATACTCAATCCTGAAAAACCTGAGAGAGGAAAATAATAATAATCTGACTACCTCAAACTCACAGTATTACATTGGTGTCTATAATCTCTTGTCCGGGAAAAACTCTGATGCGATAAACTGGTTGAACCTTTCTTCATCAATACGTGATCAGATGAAATGTGATGATGAGATTCACGCAAAATGTCTTTTTAATCTTGGAATTGCCTATAGTAACCTGGGTGATTTCAGAAAGATGGAACAATATATACTGAAATCACTAGAAATTGAAAAGAAACTTTATGGTGAATCAAGCTCTTTGCTGGTAAATGGTTATTCAGCTCTTGTAAATGCGTACTTTGGTCTCAATGAGTATAATAAAGCTATTGCATTCGGGAACAAAGCTCTCGGTTTGATCGGAGAGGTTAAGAAATATAATAACTATGAGCGACAATACTTTATACAAATATTGGTACCTGTTATACCCGTTTGTCGGACTATTCAAAAGCGGTAATGTTTCTTGAGAAGGCCGAATCGGTTTATTCGGAAAATTCTCTTCCTGAAGATGGAAACTATATTAACCTGCTCAACAGTCTTGCGGCTGCCTATTTTTTTCTGGGGCTCAGCGAAAAATCTGACGAGTATTTCAATAAGGGGATCGAAAAGATAGGCTCATCAAATTCTTCACTTTCGCTTAACTTCTTAAACAGCTTTGCCGTAACACTTGGTAATGCCGGAAAAATCATGAAAGGTGAGGAACTTATTCAGAGCTCGCTGGATAAAGCCGGAAGTTTTTTTGGAGAAAATTCAAGAGAGTATTTTGAAGTGCTGAAAAACTACGCAGACTACCTCAGGATTTATAAGATAGATACACGAAAATCGTTATCACTTTATCAACGGTGTATTGACTATCTGAATATCCATGAAGAAGATTTCACGCTGAAGGAACCAGTTCTTTTGGGGTATGCTCTGGCTCTTTCAGATAATGGGGAATCGGAAAAAGCTCTTGAGGTAATTCAGAAATTGCTTTTTTCAGGTATTGAAAAAAAAACCAGCTATTCAGCATTTGAAAATCCAGGGATAGAAATGATTGAACCGGTACAGTGGTCAATCAATGTTCTGAAAGCCAAATACAGAATCCTTTGGGACATTTTCAACAAAAGTCATAATAATGATTATTTGCTTTCTGCTTCAGAAACTTCGGAATTAATAATTGGCCTTATTGAAAAAGTAAGAATAAATATAAGCGAAGAGGATAGCCGGCTTGTTCTTGGAGACCGTTTCAGGGATTCTTATCTGTATACCATACGCGATTTCGATCTTTGTTACAAGATTACCGGGAACAAGGACTTCCTTTACAAAGCTTTTAAATATTCTGAAAAGAGCAAAGTAGCCGGATTGCTCGCTTCGACACGGGAACTGAAAGCAACTCAGTTTCATATACCTCCGGAGATTGCAGATCTTGAACGGAAGCTTAAAACGGAAATTAGTTTTTATGAAGCAAAAATTTCAGATGAAAATTCGAAGAGATTACCTGACGCAACGCTTTTATCAGACTGGAAAAGCCTTGTACTTGGAACAATTCAGAGACGTGATTCACTGATCAATCTGTTTGAGAAAGAGTACCCTGAGTATTATTCAATAAAATACAATACGGAGGTTATCAAGCCAGATGACATCCCGCGAATTGCAGGAAGGAACACCAATTATCTTAACTATGTTGTATCTGATACTGTTCTTTATATCTTCCTGGCTAACAGGCAATATCTGAAACTCATGACTGTTCCGGTCGATTCAGGCTTTTTCGAAAATGTCAGGCAATTCAGAGACATGTTATTAATGCCTCGTGATAATGCGAGGTCAGATTTCGTCAGGTTTACCGAAATCGGAAGCAATTTGTATAAGGAAATTATTGAGCCTGTAAAAAAGTATTTGATATCCGATAAATTATTGATATCACCCGATAATATTCTTTCATACATACCTTTTGAAGCAATTCCGGTTCGACATGTAACAGACGAGATTGCACTTTTCAATGATATCCCGTTCATGATGAAGGATTTTAGTATTTCCTATACCTATTCTGCCACTATGCTTGCAGAGTCTGTTAAAAAAGAGTTTAGCACATCAAACACTCTTATTGCCTTTGCGCCTGTTTATACAGGCAGCATTAATGTAGATTCCGTATTAAAAACCAGACAGGCAGGAAAATCGGTGCTTTATGATCTTCAGTATGCAAGGATGGAAGCTGAATTTGTTACAAAACTTACCGGTGGAAAGCTGTTTATTAATAACAGTGCCAAAGAATCGGTTTTCAAGGCTGAAGCAGGAAAATATGATATTATTCATCTGGCAATGCATACGTTGCTGAATGATCAGTATCCGATGTATTCCAAAATGCTCTTCTATCAGGGAAAAGATTCCACGGAGGACGGCAACCTGAACACCTACGAGGTTTACGGAGTGCCTCTGAAGGCAAAAATGGTAATTCTCAGCTCCTGCAATACGGGAACAGGCATCCTGCATTCAGGTGAGGGTATTCTAAGCCTGGCAAGAGGATTTATATATTCAGGCAGTCAGTCTGTAATTATGTCAATGTGGGAGATTGAGGACAGATCGGGAGCAGAAATAGTAAAGAATTTTTATAAATATCTGAAAAGGGGAGCAACAAAAAGCAATGCCCTTCGCAAAGCAAGACTGGAATACCTGAAGAGTGCTGATATGCTGAGATC
>JGI11641J44799_10000272_pt1 | contig 14978 bp, 16 predicted proteins | sample WetSurSiteA1Bulk_FD_44799 | JGI IMG/M metagenome (IMG submission 44799) | reverse complement strand
GTTCCTCGGCCCGGCGGGCAAGGTACGGGAGCATGAGGGTGCCCGCCATGCAGTAGGCCATGATGTAGATCTCGGCTCCGGGGTGGCGCTTCTGGATGATCTCGATGTAGGTGTCGGGGACGGTCTTGCCGAAGAAATCGAGCCCCAGGTTCGTCTCCCCGGGACCGGGATCGCCGTGGTCCACGAGATAGACGTGATAGCCTTCCTTGAGCATTCCTTCGACGACGGACTTTCCTTCGGCGAGATCGAAGATCTCGGGCCTGTTGATCATCGGCGTGGCCAGGTAGACGACCTTGCCGTTCGGTTCGATGCCCTTGGGAAGGGGGTAGTAGCGCAGTGTCACCGAGTTCAGGCGCGAGCCCTTGATCACTTCGTAAGGCAGAAAGCCGATTTTACCTCCCATGAAACGGTCGGCGAAATCTCGGATGTCGAAGGCGTTGTGACGCCACAGCGCGTCGATGCGGGCTCGGCCTTCCTCGAGGTAGGCGCCGAGCGACATCCCGTCGCTGCCGTCGGGATTTTTCTTCATGAAGGGCATGTCGTCGATCGGCTGCTCCGTGATGAGGACCAGCAGCGATTTCAGGAGGTCTTTCATGGCCTTGAGGCGTGTGAGCCCCCGGGAATTGTAGGACAGCTCGAGCCACCGGAACTCCTTCATGTAGTTGCGAAGGAGCTGCTTGCCTTCTTCAGACGTGGAGATCTCCTGGGCCACGCGCCGGTCGAATTTCCCGTTTCTCATGAAGCCGCTGCAGAGGTTTTGGAGGAGCCTCGCATAGGTCTGGTAGATCCAGCTGTTCATCTCGGCGAAGACGTCGGGGTTGCGCCCCGCCCTCGTGGCGGTTCGCGCCTGCGTCTTGATGGGCCCCGTGACGTAGGATTCCATCAGGGTGGCCTGCCATCCCGCGAGCGTGGCCCAGGGTCCGAAAAGAAGGGGCTCGCCTGCCACCGTTTTCATCAGCTCCTGGTAGCGAAAGAGCGACCGGACCTGCCCGCCTGCCAGTTTGCTTTTCCACGGCACCGCGTTGTGATAGCCTTCCGCGTTGTCTGCCGGGGTCTTCCCGATCAGGGCAAGAAGTTCATTGGGTGAGATCCGCTCTGCGCTTTGCTTTTTCATGGGCCTCTCCTTGCCGGTCAAAGCATCGTCACGCTATTGGCCACTCCCTCGGCACGAAATCCAGACATGCCGGGGACGAAAGACAGACTACCATTACCGTCCATATGCAAAAGCCCGACCAACCCGGCCCGATTGCAGTGGATTCTCGATCGGGAGGGGTGCACGGGCAGTGAGTGTTCCCATCATCGGCCCTGTTTAAAGCACAGGTGGACGATCCGGTTTCCCAGCATCGACATCGCACGGGGGGTGAAGAAATTGAGCCATCCCCAGCGTTCGCGGTGATGCTCGAGGACGTTGCTCTCGCCGAGAACCTGCAGGCCGCAGTCCCATGACTCAAAGTCCCGGCAGTCGCCCAGGGTCCACCGGAAGTCGAGGCAACCGCCGGCGATTTTCGACAGGCAGGGGTCGTATTTTCCCATGCCCAGTGCGCAGGGGGCCAGCATCTCCAGGAGCATCTGCGCCCCCGGAAAGCGTCTCGACAGGCACCCGAAGACGGACCGGACGTCCTCTTCGGCAAAATACATGAAAAGGCCCTCGGCAAGGATCAGGACGGGCTGCCTGCCTGCGATCAGGCGCTCCAGGGTGGAAGGCTCCGTCACCGACCCCGCGATCGAGCGGTAACGTTTCGTTTCCCGGAAGAAGAGCTTCCGCAGCCCGATAACCTCCGGCAGATCGACCTCGTACCAGCGGACGGTGCCGTTGTCGAGCCGGGAGAACCGGGTGCTGAGGCCGGCACCCAGATTGATGACGACGGCCCTGGGGTTTGCGCGAATAAAGACCGATGTTGCCTCATCGAGGAGCTTCGTGCGGATGGCGATTCCGGTCTGCGTCATCCAGGCTCCCTCGAATTTGGAGAAGTCGTAATCGAGGTTCTCGAAAATCTCCAGTGCGATCGGGTCCCGGATGATCGCATCGGGACGCCTGGTTTCGACGGCCCTGGCCCATAGGGGGATGAGCAGGGTCTCCGCAACCCCTGAGAGCTGAACGGGCTCTTTCCACAGGCGGTGAAGGACTGCCGTCTTCATGGCATGCTGCCCTGGCTTGTTGGGTGATCGGTTAAAAGGGGTGTTGACCGCTGAACGGGTCCGACGGGTCGGACTTGCCTCAACTGCATCCGGGGAGATATCCCGGTCAAGTCGCGTCGTGTCCTGCCGCAGTTTGTAAGGCCGTAACGGGAAAAGCCGAAAACAGAACAGTGGATAACTGCAACTAACGTAACACTTTTTCGAACTTCGGGCAAAGGGTTTTATGTCAGGGCTCAAGCAGGCTGCCCCCCGGGGATATCCCCGGGGGGGAAGGGTTTTATGTCAGGGCTCAAGCAGGCTGCCCCCCGGGGATATCCCCGGGGGGGCGAGAGAGGAAAGCGGTAGAACTACACAGGGAGAAATTACTTTTTGGGCGCCTTGGGCGGCATGATCAGGGCTTCGCCATCCACGAGCAGCGTGCCGTCCTGGTTCACGCAGGTCGTCCGGAGCTTCACCCGGTTTTTCTCCGTCACCTTTTCCTTGACCTCCACACGGGCCGTGACGGTGTCGCCGATGCGCACGGGGGCCTTGAACTCCATGAACTGGCTCAGGTAGATGGTCCCCGGGCCGGGTAGTTTCATGGCGAGCACCGCCGAGATGAACCCTGCCGAGAGCATCCCGTGGGCGATCCGGCCCTTGAAGAAGGTATTTTTCGCATAGGCCTCGTTGACGTGGGCCGGGTTGAAGTCCCCCGTGATCCCGGCAAAGAGGTAGACGTCCGTTTCGGTGACAGTCTTGGCCATTTCCGCCGCATCACCCACATTCATCTCGTCAATCGTTTTCCCGAGCATGTTCCTCCTCCTTATTCAGGCCTTAAGCCCTTAGCCTTCAGCCCTGAGCCCGCAGCGAAGCTGCGTTCTAAAACCAGCTTTTGAAGATCCAGACGTTTTCTCTCAAATCCTTCACATCATCCTTCAGCATCGCGAACAGGCTCATGTTCTGGATGGCCACGCCGCCCATGTAGGCCAAGGCCGTCACGAAGGTGATCTCGCCCTCCGTGAACTCCCGGGCCACGGCACTGTAGAGGCGCAGCACGCCGATCACCTCGTCGCGGGATTTGATGGGTACACTGAGGATCGTGACGATGCCTTCCTCCTTCTTCTCGTTGCGGTACTGGACACCGGCGTCGGTGGCGGCATCCTTCACCACCACGGGCTTGCCCTGGAGGGCCTGGGCGATGCTCTTCTCCGCCGAGATGGGGCCTTTTTTCAGGTAGCTCTCCGACAGGCCGTAGCTTGCCGCAAGGCGGAGGGTGATCCGGTTTTCGTCGAGCAGGCGGATCGTGGCCGCCTTGACGCCAATCGCCTTGGCCACGTCTTCCGTCAGGGTCTGGAGGATCGTCTTGATATCCGTGCTGGCCGTGATGTTCGCTGCCATGTCGAGAAAAATCCGCGCGTTGTTCCGCAACCGTTCGATGAGCTGGGCCTTCTCGATGGCCATGCCGCCCTGCTCGGCGAGCACCGCGAGGAACTCGATCTCCTTCTCGGAGAAATCGCGGATCTCGGCCGTGTAGAGCGCGAGGCTCCCGATGAACTCATCCCTCACGATGACGGGCACGACGAGGATCGAGCCGATCCCCTCTTTGACCTTGGCCTCCTTGTTCTGGACGCGCTCGTCCTTCGCGGCGTCGCGGTAGTGGATGAACCCGTCCTTCTTGAGCAGCTTCATCGTCGGCGCCATCCGGCTTGGCGCGGCGTGGACATAGCTTTTGGAGAGCCCCGTCTGGGCCACAGCGGCGTATTCATCCATTTTTTCATCGGTGGCCAGGAAGAGACAGGCCGCCTTGCCATCCATCGTGTCGACGGCGGAATTCACGATCATCTGCAGAAGCTTGTCCCTCTCGATCGTCGTGCCCAGGGCGCGGCCGACCTTGCTGATCGCCTTGATGTAGTCGTTTCGCTCGCTCATATTTTTTCTCTCTCTTTCTTTCAGAATAGGTTCTGTCTGGGTTGAAGGATTTTCCCCTCTTTTCAAGATTCCTTCACGGCCGCTTGCCCGGCTTTTCCCTTTTTCGCCGCATTCTTGTTGGTTGCAACGATTACCGGCTCCGGCGCCTCATCGCGTTCCGTGAGCCACCGGATGATCTTCGGGCCGAACTGTCTCTGCATCTTGGAGCTCACGTAGATGCCGATGTGCCCTGTGTCGAGACAGAGGTCCTCCTTGTCGGTGCTGCCGATGTTGGCGGTGGTCTGATCGCAGGCTGCTGGCGGCACGAGGTGGTCGTACTTGCCGTAGATGTTGAGCACCGGCATGGTGATGTTCTTCAGGTCCACCTTTTTGCCGCCCAGGACGAGCTCGTTCTTGATGAGCCGGTTCTCCCGGAACATCCATTGGAGAAACTCCCGGAAGGTCTCCCCGGGCAGATCGGGGCTGTCGAAGATCCAGCGCTCCATGCGGACGAAGTTCTCGACGAAGTCCTTGCTGTCGATGTTTTCCAGGAGCCCCACGTACTTGTCGATCATGAGCCGCGCCGGGTTGAGGAGCAGAAACCCCAGGTTCATGATGTCGCCGGGGATGTTCCCGTAGGACGCGACCAGCTTGTCCGGATCGAGCGAGCGGGCCCAGACGTTGAGCAGTCCCGCGTCGTGGTCGAAGTTTGTCGGCGTCACCGTAAGGATCAGGTTCTTGACCTTTTCCGGGTGCAGCGCCGCGTACATGACGCTCATCGTTCCGCCCTGGCAGATCGCCATGATGTTGAGCTGATCGATGCCGTGTTTTTCCAGGATGAAATCGACGGCACCGTCGATGTAGCCGTTGACGTGATCGTCCAGAGTGAGGTAGCGGTCCTTGCGGGTCGGGTACCACCAGTCGAGCATGTAAATGTCGAGGCCGGCGGCAAGGAAGGTCTCCACGACGCTGCGGCCAGGCTGCAGGTCGAGCATCGTCTCCCGGTTAACCTGGGCGTAGACGATGAAAAGCGGCGTCTTGAGCGTGGGTTCCGTTGTGGGCCGGTAGTGCTTCAGCTTGACGCGGTCCTCTTCCCAGACCACGTCGTAGGGGGTGACGGCAATGTCCGTCTGCATCGGGCTCAGGAGGACCTCCTTGGCCTTGCGCACCTGATCGTGGAACTTCGCCGTGTCGCCGGCCACCCGGGCCATGATCAGTTCGCCCGCCATGATGTAGGGCGCCATCATTTCGGAGAGTTGGGGTTTCTTATCGCTTTGCATCTCGCTTCACCTTCCTCTCGAGCTCTTTGACCCTCTTTTTCAGGATGTAGAGATCCTTGTACAATTCGTCCATCTCCTTGTTGGTGGGGATGGGCAGGTTCTGCAGCAGATCCATGAAGAACTCCGCCCGGGCCGCCCGGAAATCATGCAGGCTGTTGAGCGTCCCCCGGAGCGTGTTCATGTAATCGTCGGAGCGCAGGAGCGCCATGTAGTGATCTTCGAGCTTCTGGATCCAGAGCTGGTAGAGGGCCTTGGAATCCTTGATGGCGGCCTTGCCCTCCTTCTCCAGCTTGGCGATTTCTTCCTGGACGCCGTAGTGGGCCTTTTCCAGGGGGATCATGAGCAGCTGCAGGAACTCCGTCAGGGCCGACTGGAACTCCGACGCCTTCTCGATCGCCTTGTTTTGGCGTTCCTGGTAGTAGCGATTGAGGCCAAGCTGGGGGACGTTCAGGATCTTCCGGAAATCCTCACCCTGGGCATCGTAAAAGGATTTCGTCATCTGTTTCATGAGCTCCGCCATGTTCTCGGGCTCTCCCGTGGCCGTCGCGCCCGTCATCTCCGCCCACTGTTTCTGGAGCTTGATGGAATACCCCCAGAACGGCTGAAGTATCTTGAGCATCATGTCTGGGACGGATTTCGTCGCCTGGAAGTCCCCGGGCTTCGGCGTGCCTGCAATCGAGGAAAGGGCCTGGAAAAAGTCGAAGAGGCCTTTCCCGATTTCCTCGGGATTCGGTCCCTTCACGGGGTCGCCATCGACCGATAGGGCCGCGCCGATGGGGGCCTGCCAGGCCTGGGATGTCCGCTTCATCGCCTCCTCCCAGGCGCCGAGCTGGCCTTTGACCCAGTCTTCGAACACAACATGCTGCGCGCTGTCCGATGTCTTTTCCCTTTCGCTCATCATCTAACCTCTCTTCTTGCTCGGATCTTCGGGGGGATGGGGTTCGGTAGTCTTCTTGCCGGGTTTCTTTTCCTCGTACAGCTTGCCGTAGGATGTCATCAGGGCCTGGAACTGCTTGGCCTGCTCTTTCATGAGCCCCTCGAAGCCCTTGACGACCTCGGAGGGATCGATCTCTTTACCTCCGGATTTTGTCCTGCTGTGGCGAAGTTTTTCCTCGACGGCGGCGAATTTATTTTTCAGGGCCTCGTGTTCCTTGGAAAGCGCNTCGTANTCTTCCCGCGGCACCACCCCCATGAACCCGAGGAATTCCTGGTAGGACTTCGTGAAATCCGAAGCGGCCTTTACCCACATCTCCGCATAGGGGATGGAGGGGTCGGGCTTTTTGGGATCGGGCTTTTTGTCGAGGTCATAGAGCTTCTGGAAAAGGCTCAACTGCTGCTCGAAGGTCTTGAATCCATCCCGGGCCAGGCGGTTCAGGTTTTCGACCTGCTCCTGTCCCTTGGCGGCATTGAGCAGAGCGTTTCCCCAGAATTCGAGAAATTTTCTGTCCATAAGCCGTTCCTCCTTATTTCTTGGGGGGTTGGATTGCAGAAATTATGCCCGGGTCACGCCCGGGGCTTATTTCCGGCTGTCTCAGGTGAAGCCTTCGGTCAAGCCGTCGAGGTCAAGCTGGTAGCGGACGGGTCCGCGGTATCCGTCTTTGAAGCGCCGGTGCAGGGCGCACTCGGAGGTCGGCAGGGACCAGGACGTGGCAATGGCGCCGTGCCCCTTGGGGAACACGGTTACCTCGACATCGATGAAATCCGCAGGCGCCAGTGCCGCGTCGCGGTCGACGAGGTCGTCTTCCTCGGCATAGCAGAGGAGCCACTTGATGCCCTTCTCCTTGATCCGCTTGAAGTTGAGGGGTCTTCCGAAGAGCGTCACCGGCAGCGTTCCGTCCTTTGCGATCGGTTTGGTGAAGGAATCGAAGCTCAGCTGGGTGATCCCGATGGGCAGGTCATTGCGCTCGTAGATGAGCCAGTAGTTGAGGGCCGCAGCCGTGGGGGTGATCCGGATGTTCTCGAGGTCGACACGGTTGAACATCGTCAGGTCGCGGTAGTAGGTAAAGATGGGGGCTTCACGCTCCATGCTTTTGAGTTTGTAGACCCAGCTCATGACCTTGCCGTCGACGATCCGGTTGCCGTTGGGCAGTGTCTTGCCGGCATAGCCGAGGTCCCGGAATCGGGGCGGGATGTGCTCGAGGTATTCCACGAGGGCCTTGCTGCGGGTGCCGTCCATGGGGGCGACACAGGTGATGAAGGCATCCACCAGGCCGTCGAGCTCGCCGGACATGAGGTTGAGGGCCGCAACGTAGCCGCCCTGGCAGAAGCCGTTGAGGGTCACCGGTTTGTCGTGACGCCCGCGGATGACCTCGCAGAAATGTTTCATGTCGAGGCAGTCGTCTTCGCCGGTCATGGTCTGGACGGCCGGGTTTTCGTTGATGTCCTTCATGATACGGATGTACGTCGGGATCCCCTGGTTGGCGAAGCAGTGGGTGTAGCTCTTGTTCTCGCGGGGCAGGAAGCCGAGGATCGACGCCCCCAGCACGTAGGGCGGGATGATGAGAACGGGCTTCCCGTTGGGGCGCACCTCCGCGCATTTCTTCCAGGGAAGGACCTGGTAGAGGGTGAACCGATCCGTCTCGGCCGCCTTCACGTACCCGCCATCGTCGAAGTGGAAACCGAAATGCGGCTCGATATCCCGGATGGCCTTCGGGTACTCGTGGGTGAGAAGTTTTACGAGATGGGAGAGGCGCTCTGCATGTTCGGAGATATCCTCTCCCTCACGGTCAAACAGGGTGTTGAGCCAGGCTGAATGCCGCCTCTGCATCTCGCTGGCGTGAAACTGGTTCATCGAGCGCACGGTGCTGAGAAAACCCTTACGGGCGATCTCCATGTTGAAATGGAGAAGCTCGAGATAGTCCCGCGCCGTTTCCTGCGGCTGGTGCTTCACGAGCTTCGTCTTCTCGGTGCGCTGGAAGGAGTCGAGCGCCACCCAGTACGGGGCCATGAAGTCGAAATAGTAGCTGAAGACCCCGTTTACATAGGTCTGCGAGGCTTTCACCATTTCCGCCGAGGACAGGACCATCTTCAGGCCGACATCGGCGGGCTTCAGCGGGAGGTTGAGAAGGGACCCCACGAGGCCCTTCGAAGGAACGTGCACAAACGGATACATCATCGATCCCCGTCTCCTTCAGATCAATCCGGATCCCAGAACCTGCTGTTACTTCTTCTCACTTCTTCTCTTGGAAGAAGGCATCCATCTTCTTGAAGTTGTCGTCGACGAGCTTCTTGAAGTCATCATAGCCTTTCTTATACATCGAGGCCCAATCTTTTGCCGCCTTTTTGCCTTCGTCGGACATGCCTGAGGTCTGGTCGATGTAGGTGTTGATCACCTTTTCCATCTGCTCCTGGAGCATGTTCATGTTCTTGAAGGCATTCTCGTAAGCGGCTTTGTTGAAATCGATCATCTGCTTGAGCATATCTTTGGGCTGCATCATGGTATCCCTCCTAGATGGATCCAATGGTTACTTCGCGGACTTCGCCGCCTCGACGAAGAAGTCCTCGACTTTCTTGAAGCTCTCGTCCACGGCGGACTTGAAGTCCTGGCCGCCCTTCTTGTAGGCCTTGATCCACTCCTGTACGGCCTTCTTGCCTTCCTCGGGGAAACCCTGCGTCTGGTCCAGGTACATCTCGACCATCTTCTGGCTCTGCTCCTGGAGCATGTTCATGGCGTTGTAGGTGTTCTCGAAGGTTGACTTGTAGAAATCAAAGGTCTGCTTGGTTACTTTCTTCGGGTCCATGGGTAAATCCTCCTTGGGTGAATTAAATTTTGTAAGGGTAGTGTAATGCACCCGCGGCGGCTTGTCAAGAAAAAATGTTGCATTGCAACAAAAAAATATGCCGGGAGGCCATTTTAATGATTTTGTNTATAATATCGATTATTTATAGTATTAAATGCCGGGAATTAAAACCATTTANATGTGNCATTATGTCGCAACGTAACATCTGCTGCGGCCCTTCAGTCCATCTGCGCGAGGCTCAAGGCAGACAGGAAGGCTCATGCAGCAACGGCCGAGAATAAGCGTGGAGGGTGAGAAAACGTATAAGCAGATTCGGGTCAGCGAAAGTGCGCTGCAACATCGAGCGATCACTGCCGTTCCTGTATTGTTTATACATGAAACCGGTGCGCCGTGGCAACGAAAAAGGGCGAAACTTACCGGTCGCTGCGCTCAATGAGAAAGCGGGCGATCCGGCTGTAGTACGTGTCGAGCACCCTGCCGGAGCGGAACAGTCCCATGTGGCCTGCATCGCAGCACAGAACGAGCCTGTCCTCAGGCGGGACGCCCTCTATGAGTGCGACGTGGCCGATGGCCTGGCCGCAGGGGGCGATGTTGTCCTGCGCGCCGCCCAGCGCCCATATGGGGACCGATGCAGGGTAGTCCTTCACCCCGATCCGCCTGCCCTGGATCATCATCGTGCCGCGGATCAGCTCGTTGCGGACAAACACCTTTTTAAAGGTGTCCCTCAGGAAGCTTGCGGGGAAATCGTGGCTGTAGTTGTACCACTGATAGAAGGCCATCTGGCGGCCGGCGGTTTCGGCGTTGCCGTCGCGAAGGTCCGTGAGCAGCTTTTTCAGGTTGTCGAAGTGCTGGGGCATGCCCAGGATGTAGAAGCCGAGGACCTGCAGGCGGCCGTCGTAGATGGCTCGGCCTTCACCGGGCAGACCCTCCGGGACCCGGCTTCCCATTGCCCGTGTGAGCAGGTCGATGTAGGGCTCGCCCATGGTCCGCGCGAAATCGGAGAGGAACCCCCTTTCGGCATCCGTGTTCATGGGCGCCCCTGCGGAGCCGAAGGTCCTGCCCAGGTGAGGGTGCAGGATGAGCGTTGCCATCAGAAGAGGGCCCGGCTGGCAGACGGCCACGAGATGCGCCGGCTGCCCCGTTTTCTCTTTCAGGATCTCGAGGATCGTACGGTACTGTTCCACCTGCCCGTCGAATCCCTCGTGATGCCTCTCGCCTTCCACGTAAAGGGGGATCTCCTGGGCGCATTTCTGCTCCACGATCGCCATGCGGGTGAGCCCATGGTCGCGCATGTAGAGGGCGACGCGCTCGGCGATGTTTGAGTGGTGCCCGGCCCGCGGGGCAAAGACGACGGTGTAGTTTTGGATACGATGTGTCTCGTCCCTGGAGATGTCGATCAGGCGCATGCCGGGGAGATCTGCGAGAACGACTCCGGGTTCGTCAAAGCACTGACAAGGGGGGGCCTCGCAGAAGAGCTTCAGGAATTCAGCCTCGCCGTGGCGTTTGCGCTCATATCGTTTGGCAGGCATGGAGAGCACGCGCGCCATGGCCTTGGCCATCCCCCGTTCCATTCCTTCGAGACTGTCCGCCAGGACGCTGACAGGACGCTCGACTGGCGTTCCGGTAATGAGAAACCGCCACATCTCGAGCCCGATGCTACTCGTTGCGTTGAGCGAGTCGAGCCAGAGCAGCGACCAGCGATTGCCGAGGCTGACCATTTCGGCGGAAAGATCGAGCGAGGACCGGACGGACTTCAGGGATGTGGCGAGTACCGGGGTGAGCGTGTTGATGGTATTGGGCATGAGGGTTCCTCCGCTTTTCGGGTATTCGTGTTGCGTAATCGATAAAGAGAGATCGCTTGACGACGCGGCGGCGGCTACTCCTCGGTATTGAGATTGAAGGGCCTGAAGCCCTCGTCGATGACATTCTTCATGGCCGTCGTCTGTTGACGGCAGACCTCGAGCCAGTCGTTGATCGCCCGCTTTCCCTCCTGGGGAACTACGGATGACTGATCCAGCAATGTCTCCATCGTCTTCTGCGACTGCTCCTGGACGGTCAAGGCTGCTTCGAGAGTCTGTGTAAGTGCGGCATGGCAGATCTGCAGGGTTTGCTTTGCAAGGTGATTCGTTTCCATGTTAATAGCCTCCACGGTTATTCAGTTCGCCTTGTGACGAGGGATGTATTTATGCTTCCCGGCGAGTTTTGTCAAGGCAGATGTTGCAGTGCAATATCGAGGGGGCGATCCCATTCGTTCTGATGATCTAATTAAACTATTGAAATGTAATGTTTTCTTTGATAAGGAAAACTCAACGATTGCATGGCAGGATGCATTTGTTGCATCGTTACATCAACCCGTGAAGGACCGGGACAGGAGCGCAGCGACCATGGCCGAACGAGTGGTGATCAAGAAATACAACAACCGGCGCCTCTACGACACGGAGAAAAACGCCTATGTGACCCTTGCCGCCCTGGCGGAGATGATCAAGGAGGGCAGACAGATCGAGGTCGTCGACGCCCAGACGAAAGAGGACGTGACGGCCTTCACTCTCACCCAGATCATCCTGGAGGAGGCGAAGAAGAAAAATTTCCTCCTGCCCGTCCCGCTTCTTCACCTCATGATCCAGTTCGGCGAGACCGTGCTCTCCGAGTTCTTCGAGAAGTACCTGCAGCAGGTCGTCAAGAACTACCTTGCCTACAAGAGTTCCGTCGACACGCAGTTCTCCAAGTGGCTCGACCTGGGGGCGCAGTTGTCCCAGCAGGCCCCGCAGGTGACGCCCCCCTTCAATCCCTTCATGAGCGTTTTCGACATGTTTCCCAAGACTGCGGGGGAGAAGCCGAAGGCAGGAAAAAAGAAGGAAGAGTGAGGGGCAGGGCGAGANCCTGTCTCAGGCGATTCCGGTGTTCGAGGATAATCCATGAAAAAGGTTGACGTGATCGATCCCTGGCGCCTCGGCGAGCGCTTCACGTATTCCACGGCGGTGAGGCGGGGCCCCTTTCTCTTCATTTCCGGGGTGATTGCACGCGATCCCGGGACGGGCGAGATTGCGGGGAAGGGCAATATCGTCGCGCAGGCCGACTTCATCTTTCGCAAGATCGGGGAGATCCTCGAAGCTGCGGGCGGTTCCTTCGACGATGTCGTGAAGACCACGGACTACGTGACAACCTTGGAGCGCTACAGGGAAACGGCCGCCGTTCGGAGAAAATATTTCAAGAACGGTTTTCCCGCCGCCACGGGCGTAGTCGTGAAGGCCTTGGTCAATGCGGAGGCGCTGATCGAAATCGACGCGATAGCCATCATCGAAGAATAGGGGCCAGGGTTCAGAGTCCAGGGGACAGGGCAAAGAACAGAGAAAGGATCGAGGGGTGTCTCCTCGGTCTTTTTTTATTGTTTTGTTTTACCCTTGACCCTGTACCGTTGACCCTGGACCCTGCGCTTGCCGCCGCGAGGGTACATTTTTTGCTTGCTTATCAGGTTGGTTCTGTTCACAATGCCCGAAAGGAAACGGACGACGGTCATGCGAAACATCCTGTTCTGGCTGCTGATGCTTGTTGTCTTTCTCGCTCTTGCAGGCTGCTGACCGGTTCGTTGAGCGGGGCAGGTTCAGTCCCGCGGCGTTGTGAGCGGCCCCGGCATTGCGGATCGCGCGGTTCCGGGGGCGAAGGGGTTTGAATTTTGGTTAGAACAACAAAAAAACGGTCTTCGACGACTTCCCGCAGGGTGTTTCTCCTGATGGGAAGCCTTTTTTTCTTCGCTTTTGCCTGGCTTCCGGCTCCTGCCGCGGCGCAGATGATGCCCGTCCCCGTCCATGAATTTCCGCAGCCGCTGCAGCTCTGCGGGGAGAAGGTCCCCCTGGAGAGGCAGGATGTCTGGGAGATGATGGACCAGGCCTTCGTTCTGTCCGTTTACAATCAGGAACAGGTCATCCTCTGGCTCAAGAGGGCAAACCGCTACTTCCCCTACATCGAAAAACGGCTGCGCGAGCGGAAGATGCCCGACGACATCAAGTACGTGGCCGTCGTGGAAAGCTCGCTCAGGACCTATGCCGTGTCCTCGGCGAAGGCGACAGGGCCCTGGCAGTTCATGGAGAAGACTGCCAAACGTTTCGGCCTGCGTGTGGACGGCGCGATCGACGAGCGGCTCAACTTCGAGAAGGCCACCGATGCAGCGCTCAACTACCTGGAAGAGCTCCATCGCCAGTTCGGCAGCTGGGGCATTGCCATTGCCGCCTATAACTGCGGTGAGGACCGGATGGCGAAAAGCATGGAAATGCAGGGGGCGGCCAATTATTACGACGTGGATCTCCCGCAGGAAACGGAGCGCTACATCTTCCGCATGCTCTCGGCGAAGGTCATTCTGACCAATCCCGAGCGCTACGGCTACCGCACCTCGGCCATCCGGGTCTATTCCGTTGTCGAGACCGACCGCATCGAGATCCATTCCCACCGCGAGGTGCATGTCAACGTCATCGCCCGCGCCTGCGGGACGAACTACAAGACCATCCGCGAGATGAACCCGGAAATCCGCAATGGCTCTCTGCCCCCGGGCCGCTACAGCCTGAAAGTCCCCGCTGGGACTGCAAAAGACTTCTACGCGAACTTCGAGAAATGCCTCTCGCAGGAGACGCCCAAGAACGGATCGAAGAAGAAAATGTGACGCCGCCTTGCAGCGGCAGGTACCAGGTAACAGGTAACAGGTAACAGAACTTTCTCTCGACTACGTATTTCCTGTCACCTGATACCCGCCACCTGTCACCTTTCCTTCCCGCATCTCCAGTTGCAAATCTCTGCAATCCGTCGTAACCATGGCATCAACCATGGACTTCGACATCATCCGCTCACGAAGAAAAACGATTGCCGTGGAGATCACGAAAGAGGGGGGGATCCTCGTCCGTGCGCCCCTGAAGCTCGCCCGCCGCGAGGTACTGGCCTTTGTGCATCAGAACCGAGGCTGGATCGCCCGGAAGCTCTCCCAGGCCAGGGTGCTGCAGGAAGAAAGAACACTGAGGCGGTTTCTGGAGGGCGAGTCCTTCCCCTTCCTTGGCGAGCAGCATTGTCTGCGCTACGTAGCGGGCGGGGAATATTTGCGCAAGGAAATGGGGGAATTCCTCCTGGGCGCCGATTTGTCTTCCAGGGCAGGGGATCTTTTCCGCACCTGGTACCGGGCCAGGGCCCGGGAGATCCTCGAGGACCGTGTGGCGCATTTCGCCCTGCAGATGGGGCTGGCCTGCCGGTCCGTGCGGATCACCGATGCGAAGGAGCGATGGGGCTCCTGCAACGCCGCGGGTAGCTTGAATTTTGCCTGGCGCCTCGTCATGGCCCCCCCGCCCGTCATCGATTACGTCATCGTCCATGAGCTCTCTCACCTCGTCGAGATGAACCACTCCCGCAGGTTCTGGGGGCGGGTGGGGCGCATCCTTCCCGATTACGCGGCGCGGCGCAAGTGGCTCAGGGAGAATGAGCATCTGCTGACCCTGTGAAACGGTCCGGGGTCCAGGGGCTGAGCTGGAGCGGCGGGATCGGCTTGCGATTTCTTTTGGCATGAAACGGAACCTGCGGGGCGTAACGCCTTTTTCCGTGAAAACGTTCTTGACAAACCCCGCCGATGTGATAGAGAGGATTGCATACAAAATACAATATTGTGCGCCGCGCAAAAAGGGCCTGCCCGGTGGGGGATGATCAACGGGCGCCGGTTCTTGCCGGTTTCGGGTCGAAGGAAAAATCAGCCAGCAACCAGACAGGAGGGTGACATGAACGGCAGGTCGGTTCTCAGGATGTTTGTGGTTCTCATGGTCGCAGCTGCTGCGTTCGGGGCATGGAACGCCGAGGCCGCGACGATACTGAAATTCAGCCACACGGACCAGATGCAGGGGGCCCGTCAGGCGGCCGCGGAGCTTTTCGGGAAAAAGGTCAAGGAGTACACCCAGGGCCGCTA
>JGI11641J44799_10000270_pt1 | contig 15006 bp, 10 predicted proteins | sample WetSurSiteA1Bulk_FD_44799 | JGI IMG/M metagenome (IMG submission 44799) | reverse complement strand
GATTGGTGGTGCCAACCTCAAAGAGACGCGCTCCAGATTGCTTCATTACGTCAGGGATACGAAAGCCGCCTCCTATTTCAACCAGCTGGGAGCGGGCAATGATCACTGCTCTACGTTTAGCAAACGCTGATAAAACAAGTAAAACAGCCGCCGCATTATTATTAACTATTAATGCAGCTTCAGATTGGGTCAGACGGGTCAATAATGATTCTGCATGGACGAGGCGAGAACCGCGCTTGCCTTCGGGAAGCTCATACTCCAGATTGGAGTATCCCAGAGCGACATCCTGAATAGCTTTAATGGCAGAAGAACTTAGAGGAGCGCGTCCAAGATTCGTATGGAGGATGACACCAGTCGCATTGATCACTGGCTGTAAGGAAGGAGAAGCCCATGTCTTGAGCGTTGTTCGGGCATCCTCCAATAATTGATCAAGTGATGGAACTTCCTTCGATGCCTTATACCCTTCCCTCGCTTCTTCCAGAGCTTGCCTCAACGCATCGAGGGTCAATGGTCGACCATATTCTGCGATCCATGTAGCTACAACGGGATTTTGTAATAATTGATCGATTGATGGCAGGTTACGCAAACTACTCATGGACTGGGCTTTTGACGATTAATGAGGATCACCAGGAAAAAATTATGGCTTCCACTGGCTTTTCTCGCTTAGGCGTAATAGAAACTCGATCAAAGCAAGGCCAATTGCAAGGAGAATGGCCAATGCTGGATTGAGCACTCGGCCCATCTGAAGCCAAACCAGAGTTGAAACATAGATCGCAAACCAGAGTGATTGCCTTACCACGACCATTGCTGTGGGTGGTGGGGTGCTTGGAAATCGCCGATTAAGAAAGGCAACCATCGGCAGCATTGTGCCGGTAATAGCCATTACAAGTAAAAAAAAGAACAACCAGCGTGGCCCAACGGTTGGTAAAGTTGTGATGGCTAAAAATATCAGTCCGCCCCAACCGATAATAAATAGAAACAAAGCTGCTGGAAGAAAATTGGCAACACGAGGTGAGGTATTAGATTTCATATCTAGATAATTCTATCACAGGCGTTAGTTAAAATAAAACAGGCGAGAGGGTGATCCGCTCGCCTGTTGTTCCCAAGTGTCTTTTTTCTAAATTTCTTTAAATTCACCTTCCAGAATTTCCCCCTCTTCATCCGGATTTTGGGGTTTATGGCCATTACTATCAGTCTTAGAACCAGCAGAATTACCGTTCCCAGGCTGACTGGTGTTTTGAGAAGCATAAAGTTGCTGGCTGAGAGCATAGAAAGCATCCTGGACTTCTTGGTTCAGGTTGTTGATGAGGGTAATATCGGTTCCCTTGATCGCCTCGCGTAACTGGTTCAACTTTATCTCAATATTTTGCCTGTCAGTGACCGGAACTTTTTCCTGCAACTCTCTCAAGGTTTTTTCGGTTTGATAAACAAGATTATCTGCAGTATTTCGAGCCTGGATCAGCTCGCGTTGGCGCTTGTCATCAGCTTCGTGTTCATGACCTTCACGGATTTTTCGATCAATCTCGGATTTGCTCAGGTTGGTTGAAGCAGTGACGGTCACTTTTTGTTCTCTTGCAGTGGCTTTATCGTGCGCAGTAACGTCCAAAATGCCATTAGCGTCAATATCGAAAGTTACTTCAATTTGAGCCGTACCACGTATCGTTGGTGGTATTCCTTCCAGACGGAAACGACCCAAACTCATGTTATCTGCTGCCATAGGACGCTCGCCCTGGAGAATATGGATGTCTACCGCTGTTTGATTATCTTCAGCGGTCGAGAATGTTTCAGATTTCTTCACCGGGATGGTGGTATTGCGTTCGATGAGCACGGTCATTACCCCTCCCAATGTTTCTACTCCTAATGATAGAGGAGCCACATCAAGCAACAACACGTCTTTCACCTCACCACCCAACACGCCACCCTGTATAGCAGCACCGATGGCAACAACTTCATCGGGGTTGACACCTTTATGGGGCTCCTTTTGAGTAAGGGAGCGGACCAGTTCCTGAACCATAGGCATACGCGTAGCCCCTCCAACCAAGACGACTTCATCTACTGCGGAGGCTTTCAGGTTGGCATCTTTCAAGGCAGCCTGGAAAGGTTGCTGCAAGCGGGTCACAAGGTCTTCCGTCAATTGCTCAAAACGAGAACGAGTAAGCTTTACCTGAAGGTGTTTAGGTCCATTCATATCTGCTGTGATGTAGGGCAAGTTGATCTCTGTTTCCAAAACACTTGAAAGTTCGATTTTGGCTTTTTCAGAGGCTTCGCGCAAGCGTTGTAATGCCTGCTTATCCTGCCGTAAATCGATGCCATTATCTAATTGAAATTGGTCTGCAATCCATTTGACAATGCGTTCATCCCAATCATCGCCACCCAGGTGAGTATCACCATTTGTTGCACGTACTTCGATTAATCCCCCACCGACATCTAGAACACTCACATCAAAAGTGCCTCCACCAAGATCGAATACCAAAATTGTCTCATTCTCTGCCTTCTCCAATCCGTAAGCCAAAGCTGCAGCAGTTGGTTCGTTAATGATGCGTAGCACGTCCAGTCCAGCAATCTTACCGGCATCTTTAGTGGCCTGGCGCTGGCTATCATTGAAATATGCTGGAACTGTAATAACGGCTTGTTTGATGGACTCACCCAGGTATGCTTCTGCATCTTGTTTTAGTTTTGACAGGATCATGGCTGAGATATCCTGAGGAGTATAATCAGTTTTCATCAAAGGCACCCTTACACGGACGTCGTCGGAAGGCCCACGGATGACCTGATATGAAACCATTTTGCGTTCAGATTCCACCTCGTCGTAGTGCCTACCCATGAATCGTTTGATTGAATATACGGTATTATCAGGATTAATAACTGCCTGACGTTTTGCTATATGACCGACCAAACGTTCACCATTTTTATTAAAACCCACCACTGAAGGTAGGAGATGAGACCCTTCTGCAGTAGTAATCACAGTTGGGTCGCCGCCTTCCATTATAGCTACCACACTATTGGTGGTACCAAGGTCAATACCAATAATCTTCGACATATGCACTCCACTGTATTTTCCCAAGTATTTGAGGAGAAATCCAGATTTTTATAAAGGATTAGTTTCTCAAAGGATACTTAAATAATGCAAGAATCCCATTAACAACATGTTGGAGATATGTATAAATTTTGGGTTTTAAATGGGCGAAATATGTTGGATAAAAATCAAGCAGACCATTCCTGAATTTAGGGGCATAAAAATGTGATTCACAATGAACATTTGAAGAAGCATATTTTGTAATTAGCTTATAAAATGCTCCAGATTTGGTGAACTATTTTTATAGGAGAGAGTAAAATCGCACGAACTACACTAAAATAATATATGCCATATATAGGCAAATGACCCGAAATATTGATATTTATCCCATATATAGGGATAAGAACATGTGTTCCCCAATCATCAGGGCAAATCACTAAGGAAGTATTAGTAATATGCCAGAACCAACGAAGAGAATTTTGAATAATTCTTTAACATTTCGAATCTTAAATAATTGGGATTTTTAAAGTAACCGTAGGGTAAAGGTATTGCGCAACAAGCTGATTTTCTGCTAGAATGGTGCAGTAATCATAGCTTATAGATATTTGTTGTTATGGTTAGCCAGCCTAAATATGGAATATCCCGGCTGGCTTTTCCGTAAAAAAAAGCAGGTGAATATAGGAAAAATTCCCCCAGCTGAATTTAGGGTGGGGGTTATCTATACCGCTATGCTCTCAACCTGGACAGAGGAGGAAGGGTTGAATATGAAACCTGATCAAGCATGGCAGGCTGTTTTGGGCCAGTTACAAATGGATATGCCCAAAGCATCCTATGAAACCTGGGTTCGAAACGCAGAAATTGTTAGCTACGAGGATAACGTATTTATTGTTGGTGTTCCCAATGCTTATGCTCGCGATTGGCTGGAAAGCAGATTAGCGAGTAAGGTTAAACGCCTGTTATGCGGTATTCTAAACCGGACGGTGAGTTTGAGATTCATTGTATGGCAGGCAAGTTCGGAACAAACTACGGTAGATATTCCTCCTCAGGTTGATGAGCTCGAATTTCCAACACCTCAGTATAAAACTTCAGCACTCATCAATCGTTATACGTTCGAAAATTTTATAGTTGGTTCAGCCAACCGCCTAGCACATGCTGCATCCTTGGCTGTGGCAGAGCGACCGGCACAGGCGTATAATCCACTCTTCTTATATGGGGGGGTAGGGTTGGGGAAAACTCACCTCTTACACGCAATTGGTAATCATTGCATGAACCGAAAATTGAATGTTTTGTATGTCACTTCGGAAGAGTTTACCAATGATTTGATCAATGCCATCCGGTCTCACAACACCCAGGCGTTTCGAGAAAAATACCGGCGCAGTGATGTTTTACTGATCGATGATATCCAATTTATCGCAGGCAAGGAGTCCACCCAGGAGGAATTTTTTCACACGTTCAATTCACTGCATGGCCAGGAGAAACAAATCGTCATTACCTCTGACAGGCCTCCTAAAGCGCTGGTAACCCTGGAAGAACGACTTCGCTCCCGCTTTGAATGTGGTTTGGCAGCGGATATTCAACCACCGGATTTTGAAACGCGGGTAGCGATCCTGTCATCAAAATCGGAGCGCATAGGGCGACAGATTCCATCTGAAATTATCGAAACGATTGCAAGAAGGGTTCAATCTAATATTCGCGAGCTCGAAGGCAGCCTGACGCGTGTACTTGCCCTGGCAGACCTGAGCAACTTACCCTTGAATACTACCCTTGTAGATACAGCCTTAGCGGATTCCTCACCCAGGCGGAACTCAGTGAAACCCGATGAGGTAGTGAGCGTGGTAGCTGATGCTTTCGGTGTGACAGTACAAAACCTGGTTGGTCCTGAACGAAGGCAGGACGTGGTGTTGCCAAGACAAATTGCCATGTATCTTTTACGGGTGGAGGCAAAATGCTCATTACCAAAAATAGGGGAAACACTGGGTGGGCGAGATCATACTACGGTGATGCATGCATGCCAAAAAGTTTCAGACTTGATCGAGAGGGATGATAAATTACGACACCAGATCATTGAAATTCGCGAGCAAATTTATGGTCAATCAAAACTATCCATATAGATAGGTGTGTTGACCGTTTCGCGTGTAAATAAATGTGGAGCGCGGGTGGATTGCCATTCTTGCCTACGCTCCTTGTTTTTACTGATCTGGCTGTTTTTTTCTAGATTTCCACCAGACACTTATATTTGTTATTAGTTTATTTATCCTTGGGAAACCTGAAGGTTGCAACGGCTCTCCAGTATCAACCCATGGGTCTCGATCAAACATCTTATGGATAGTATAACGACTCACAAGATTGACAGTNGCCAATACCGGTGCTGCCAGGAGCAAACCTACCAGGCCAATCAGATTTGCAGCAATAATAGCAACCACCAGAACCGCGGCGGGATGAACACCAAGGCTTCTACCCATGATACGTGGAACCACGAGATTATCGTAGATTTGATCCATGATGATTGAAAGAATAATAACTAGGGCGGTGTAGAAAAGGGGCTGCAGGTTGAAATAATTTCCAGGCTGGAATAATGTCACTAATCCCATGACGATATAAGTTACGAGAGGGCCAATGTAGGGGACAAATCGTGCCATNCCGGCTAATATTGCCAGAGCGAAAGCGTACCGCACCCCCAGAATNGTTAAGAGGATTGTATAGCTGATTATGACCATTATTACGATCGTCAGATGACCGCGCAGGAAAACATTCCAAATCCGCCCAATAGCCTTGCTCATCCTTTGAATATCATAAGAATATCCGGGGATATTGATGAAATATTGGGGGCTGGGTACTTTACCGATATCAGCCAAAACAAAATACGAGATGATCAGGACGAAAAAACCCCATCCAAACAAACTGGCTGTGGCGGTGGCAAGCGAGCCTACTACAGTTCCAGCTCTTCCAATGAGCATTTGTAAAGTGCTGATCACCTGATCACCAAGCTTGCCCAGGTCGGTAAACAAGCTCAAATCAAATGAATATGGACCAAGGACGATTACTTGTTTTGAAATGTTATCAATTTGGCTGGGAAGGTCATTAACAAAACGTTCAATGACTACCAGCAAGCTTTGGACCTGTTGAATCGCAGCCAGGCCAGTCAATGTGGATGTAATGATGAGGATGATGATCAGGAAAATGTAAATGATGTTTGCGGATGCACGCCAAGACAATTTAGTATGGGTATTGAGGAACGCAGCTATGGGATGAAGTAAATAAACAAGGATAAAAGCTATCAATAATGGCCCAATGATGGACCTAAAGTAGATCAACATTGCCACCAATAAACCAGCAAATGTGAGTCCAACAATCATCTTTGATGTGGAACTCCATTTAGGAGAATTTGGTTGGGATTTTTCCACGCTCATGGCTGCTNCTCTCTGTTATGGCGTCTTTGCCACCAATAAGATTTTGGAGGAGGTAAAGGTTGTGTGGCACTGATGGGTGTCCATTTCATGTCAAACAAATTAGCAAAAATATATCGCCCAATTACCCTTGCTGAGGCAATGGTTGGGGCTGCTAATGGAATCGCTAATACTCCAGCCAGTAAGGCAGCGGATACAATCCCCAGAATAACGACCAAAGGAGGTAAGTGGACACTGCGTCCGATGATGCGAGGGATTAGATAATTCAAGTCAAATTGCTCGAAGAACAAGTGAAGTCCGATAACGATCAGCATGAACGCCCAATTTGGAATTGGAATCCAGGTAGAACCAAGGAAAAAAGCGAGCAAAGAAGCAATGAATAACCANATGGCATGGCCGATACTGGGTAGGAATTCCAGGATGCCTGCGAGGATACCCATAGCAAAAGCGTATGGTAGTCCGATTATAAAACCCACCACAATAAAAATGATCGAGACGATGAAACTCAACAAAAGCTGACNGCGAAAAAATGCACTCCAAATCTGGTTAATCTCATCATGTATCCAAATGTAGTCTTGCATAAACACTGGAGGTAAATGAGAAGTGAACCATTCCTCGAGTTTGGTTCCATCCTTGATCAGGTAGAAAGACACCAGGATTATAAATATGATCCAGATGATGGATGTGATAATGCTGGTTACAATGGTCACAGTTTGGCCTATTACAGGCTGTATAAAACCTCGCAGGGCAACAATCGTTTGATCAAATAATGTAGAAGGAAGAATCGTGATCCCAAAAATATGATATTGCTTCGATAGAGCAGCTTCCAAGGAATTAATTAACTGCTGAGTGTTTATCTCGGTTGAGGGAAGTTTGCTTGCGAAAATGGGAATGATCACGATGCTAAAAGAAATTAAGACAGCTAAAACGATGATGAAGGTGAGCAGGATGATCAATGATCTAGGAATGTGAATTCGTCTCTGGAGATAATTTACTATAGGACTAAGGATATAAGCGATTATGACCGCGATAATAAAAGGGGGAATGATTTCATTAAATCGCGATAGTAAATATATAAAAAAAACCAACAGCAACAGGCTAATGGTTAGTTTGGTTGCATATGGCCAGCGAGTTCGTTCCACATTCCCACCTTAAATCGAGCAGTAAATGCTTACCGGTCTATGAAGTAACTAATGCAACAGTATTGTTAACAATACTAACACAACGATAAATGAACCTGCCAAAATTCCTACACGGCGAAGGTCCTTGATGACATACTGGTAATCGGGATTGAACCCTGAAGGGCGATTGGTAATCAATGGATCAGAAACAGATTTTTCAACCGAGGGATTAACTTCTCTGCGGGTCGGACGTTTTGTTTTTTTTGCCATTCAATGTCTCCATAAATCTTTTGGGTGCTTGAAATGGATATTCCATTCATGACCCTATATGACATATATTATAAAGCTTATTTGCTGGCGCTCTGTAAACTTGCTTGTACAACGATACGTTGGTTATCAATCAAATACGGATAGCAGGAAATCAGCGTGACAGTGGGATCAGGAGTAGTCGACATAACTTCTACATCGGTGGGTTCCACGATTTGAATATTTGTAATGAGATAAGTATACGCATGCTGAGGAGTGTATACTATGATCTGGTCACCTCGCTCCAATTGATCCAGATTTCTGAAAATCTCGCCAAACACATCGTTGTGGGCTGACATGACCATATTCCCCACCTGGCCTGGATCGGCTGTACCAATTTGCTGTCCAATACCTTTTTTTAACTGTTCCCATCCATCTCCCTGAACCACAGGAGCATCAACATCGATAATCGGGATCTGGAGCTGTATAGCTTGCTCCGGTCCAGGTGTAGGAATCGGGATTTGAGCCAGGGATTGGTAGAGGGGTAATAAATGGGTTGGAATTTCTGCCTGATTCGGTTGAGTGCCACCTGGAGAATTTGGAGGTGTGTGCCCGGAAGGCAAAATCACAGGCATGATGAGGGGAGTGGGGGTTAGTGTTGCAGGTGTAAGTGATTGAGCAAATTGTGCGTTTAAATCCCTGAGAACCTTGATTCCATTAAATATGATCAAGAATAACGCAAGAACAGCCAAAACCTCGATAACGAGTAAAAAACGATCTAATNGATGTGNTTTTCTTAACTGCTTGTGTTGTGGGANTTCATCGCTTTCTCCCTGAGGTTCAGATTCTGTGGGTAAATTCTCATCCGATGTGTATTCAAGATCCTGCGCCAGAGTCAAAGCCCTACCCGAGTTACGAAAACGTTCCAAATGTTCCATCCGGACTTTGCGTCTTTTTTCCACCAATAATTGACGAAGCTCATCAATGGATAAATCTTCGGGTTTTTTAACTTTACGCACGAGGTGATTATACTCCGATTAAACTTCCGGGATTTGATCAGCGGGTGCGTTATTGAATGATGNGGCGGTTTTGTTAGGTGGGCGATCCTGACGAAAAAACATGATAAATCCTAGAAGTCGTACCCCCGTGCTGAACATTAATGCACCTGTTATTCCGATATGAACCGATAAATAGGTACCCACTAAAGGAGCAAGAATGAATGCCAGATAAGTTATGGACTGAGCTAAAGAAACGAATGTTGGGCTATAACGGGGTGGAATGGTTTTCATCAGTTCGTCGAAGAAAACNAGATCAATCCCGGCTTGAAAGATNCCGGCTACACCCGCTAAAATAAGTATCAAATTTTGGTTGTTGCTAAGCCCTACCAAACCTGGATATAGAGCGAGGATAAATGTTGTGGTTAGCAGAACAAAACGTGACCCTCTTTTGCGTGACATGCGTGTCCAAAAGAAGTAGCCAACCACAAGGATTGCAGTTTGTAATGTGTAAAGATTACCAATCCACGCATCGGAGGCATCCAATTCGCGCACAAAGTACAGTGGGAATAGGGGTGTGGCTAATGTAATCCCAAAAAGATAGACAAAGCGTTTTAGCGTAAAAGATACAAATGCTGGCTCCTGATTGATCAGGTGATAATAATCACGAATTCCGGATTTAATCGACCCTTTCGGGGATGCTGGAATAGGGTCCACATCAGGTATCTGGATACGGCTTGAGAAATAATAACTGATCAGACCACCCATCGAAAGGCCGATGAAAACGATCTGATAATTGAGGTGGAATCCAATCCGATCCAATAACTGACCAGCAATGGCAACAGCGATTGCCGTGGTAATGCCTAAAATCGACCAGCGCCGGCTCATCAACTCATAGCGACCCTCTGGACCAGACACCGCATTCATCACCACGGAAAAACCAACTGCAACCATCGTTTGTGGCAAGGTTGCCACTGCCCAAATGAAGAGAATGACGTAAATCAGGATATTATCCGGTATAAAGAAGGGAACTATACCGGTAAGTGCATAAGCGGAAATAACCAGCAGGCGTGATAGACTAAACCAAGGGACGACATTCCGTTGTCGCTGGAGGAAGCGTCCGACCCATAATGCCAAAACCAATCCGGTGAATCCAGGCATAGAGGTTAGTAGACCAACCTGAACAGCTGTTGCTCCAAGGCGGGTAAGGAATACAGGCAGGAAGGGAGCTGCAGCACCGGCTGTTCCAACACCAATGGCATCTATTTGAACATAGCGTTTGTTACGCTCCTGAATGTTGCCTTGTTCAATTTGCTCTTCAACGGCTGGTTTGGGTGAGGTACTCATGCGACTAATCGGTCTAATATATCAATAAATTTTGAAGCGAGATCGGACCTATCAAAATGGGTTACTACATAATCTCGTGCTTGTTTTCCCATCTGGCGTGTCAATTCGGGATTATCGGCACAGGACAGAATAGCGTTTGCAAGTGCATCCGGATTACCAGGAGGTATCGGAATCCCCGCAGCTCCATTTTCAATCACCTCCCGGATGACTCCGTCAATTGCCAATAAAACCGGCTTTCCTGCCGCCATATAATCAAATACCTTGTTTGGGTAAGTGGTTTTATAAAGCTCTAAAGGTTTTAAAATAGCTATGCAAGCATCTGCAGCAGCCAGGGCAGATGGCATCTCAACTTTCGGAATGGGAGATAAAAAGATAACATTATCCAAACCTTCGTGGATTGCCCTGGTTTGCAAAGCAGGCTTATCCTTGCCATCACCGAGTAAGATAATGAGAATATCTTTTCGGGAGAGTAATATACGGGCAGCATCAAGGACTACTCCCAAGTCGTTCGATAAACCATGCGCACCTGCATAAAGCACGATAAACTTTTCATCAAATCCATGAGCCTGACGGAATTGAGTGCCATCCACTGATGGATTAAACATGGATGTATCGGTACCATTTGGTACCAGCTCAACCTGGCGAGCACCACGGCTCTGAACATGCTGAATAAAACCGGGAGAATTGACCACAACCAGGTGTGCCCGGAGATATAAGAATCGCTCTAACCATTCCGAAAGTTTAATCAGTATAGGTTGGCGTAATACACCCACGGCAATTGCAAACGCAGGCCAAAGATCCCGCACTTCAAAAAGAAAAGGAACACCTTTTAACCTGGCTAATGCCCAGGCAGTAAACCCTTGAAATATGGGTGGAGAAGTACCCCAAATCAGATCTACATTCTTGACCCTCAAGCCAATCAAGAAAGATGAAGCCATAAAACTAATGAAATTGATCACGCGGTATGCAAAGCTGCGATGCAAAGCCGGATACGCATAAGTGCGGAGGATTGTGATGTGCTGCCCGTCGTCTTGTTTTTCAACCCAGGGTATTCGTGAGAAACGAGCCTTCCCGGTAAGATAGCTAATCGGACTGGTAATAATCGTTACCTGGTTGCCATGTTCCGCAAAATAACGGGCGAGCTCGTGGTGGCGCGTGCCCCCAGGTTCATCTAAGGCAGCGAATGCCTGGTGGATCAATAAGATATGCAAGGCTAAGCTCTTTCTGGAATAAAGGCGCTCATATCGAAATGCTTTTTGTATCCATCATTTCATTGGGGGAGCTATCGGTTACAACAAGAGGATTATCAGGCCATCCTTTACGATGTGAATCCTGAACGAATTCAGCCATCAACCCGGGTAATACGGGTTGAGCCACTAAGGCGTCAACGCTTACCCAGACCGGGAGGTAGCTGCCTTTTTCTGAATCTTTTGNACTGCTAAGCTCAGCACCCACGCCCGTGCCAAACTGACCATTGATTGATTCGCCCAAGAAGTAATATTGGGGTNTTCCTAAATACCAAACTTCTGCAACCATTTTTCCAATTTTTATATTCAAACCAAGCTCTTCTTCCGCTTCACGGACTGCTGCTTCTGCAGCGGATTCATTCGTCTTNATCNTGCCACCAGGAAAAACGAAATAACGCCTGCCTGACCNGAAGCGTTCGATCAGGGCAATTTTATCATTCTCAATGATAATGACAGCTGCTCTAGGCTTCATCGGGCAGGATCCACTCACTGAGGAATTCTACAGGCAATTTATGGGTAATATCAAGTATACAAGCCAAAGCTGGGACTTTCTCTCCGTAGGTCGGTGATGTCCATCCGACGATTGGNGGTACTTTTCCAGAACCAACCAAAACTTCTCCGGCGCGTGCGANTGTAAANCTCATTAATTGGTCGGGTAGATTGCTCCTTTGGATAGAAGTCATTCCCATTTTTAAACGAATCCAACCAAGCAGGGTTCTGAAGCGGATTTCATAGTGTGGAAAATCAGTTTCATCGACCCGTTCCTGAATCTCATATTCACAATCAGGTATCAACCAGTGAAGGCGGGCAGTGTGAATACGATCTGGAGATCCATCCAGGTGATCGATGACTTCCCATTTACCATCGGTAAGGATAGTGATCTTACGAGAGTGAATCACACCACTTTTTCGATACCCATTATGCTCAGCGGTGATACTGATAAAGTCACCATCGGGGGATGATTGATATTCCAAGACTCTTGCTTGAGCCCAGTCAAGGAATAAGAATCGACCGAGTCGCTGCATGTACTCACGACCATCGACCACTACTGTGTTATGCACAAACGCACTGGTCAAAGAATTTTCCCAAGGAGGTGGTGAGTTGTAAAGATAGGTGCCGGCATCCTGGGCGAGATTAGATCCATGCCACCATAGATCCAGGTGTAGCTGATCTGCATGAGCAGGACGAGATGTAAAAGTATCCACGCGCAAGGTAGCCCAAGAATTGTTTTTACGATTAATTACAACTTGGGGAGGTCGGGTGTTGAGCTCCTTTTGCTGGGGTGTTTGGTGCCAGTCATTGAATCCAGTTTTCTTCAATGCAGATGGTGAGGGGAGGTGCAGCCAGGTAGACATATCATCCCATGGACCGTTGGGGGTCAGGTTGATCTGTAGGAAGGATCGGGCAGCAGCCTGAATGACAGGTCGATAATCGTGATATGGGCACACGGAAAGAGGAAGTATGTAGGATCCGTCATTGTGACCTAAATTTGGAACACATCCTGATTCAGGATCAACCAATTTCCACAACCAACGAGTTCCAGCTTCCAGACGGGCGGAGTAATCCAGTGGTATTAGCTCATTTTTAAAAGAATTGGAGTGAACAGCATGAGCCCACAGGGCAGCTTGTAACATAAGTCGGTGATAATTCGTACTATGTTGGATATATGTGCCATCTGCTGAAATTTGGGTAAGGACGGCATGCTTTAACCAATCCCAACCCAGCGTGTGCCATTTATATGCATGTGGGTGTTCAGGTAGCACAGCTGAAGCAGTATAAAGGCCCAGAGCCTCTGTGATCAGGTGATTATTGTCTTGAGAACGTGCATACACCAAAGTAGGAGGAATTCGTTCTGCGTGGATTGCGATGGTTTTTACGATTTTTTCGAGACGTTCTGAGGTGGCCTGTTTTGATTGAGAAAAGATTTGAATTGCGTAAATCAGCGCAATCAACCGGATAGCGACTTCCTGTGCAGAAGCCCAATGAAGGCCAAGATAAGGTGGATTCGATTCTAAGAATTGTTCCGTGTAATGCCAGAATGTTTTAGCGTACTGTTCATCCATCGATAAATGGTATGCCATGGCAAGCTTGCACGCCCACCCAAACCGTCCCGGCTCCCAAATGAACTTAATATCCTTCCCAAGGTTCAGATTATTACCCTTTTCATACTTCAACCAATTTTCTAGCTGAACGGGTGGTGTCAATGTTAATGGATATGACTGACCACCAAAGAGGTGTACATTCCCGCTAATAATCTCATCTGCTTCCTTGTAAAGCTGACCGATCTGGGATCCGATTTGGTCAAGAAGAACATTACGATCAGGTAAACCAGGCAGGCATGGTTGGAAGGTAATGTGCATGCTTGAGGAAAGCTCTTCCAGTTTTTTAAGAGATGAAGTAAGTACACGTTCGTAATGTCCGGACCGTAGACCAAGCTGGTAGAGCGCGTAAAGCCCCAGTTGACTGGGGCTTAATTGATAGAAAGCTTTAAATAACAGTTTGAACCGGTTGATTTTACTCATTAATATTGGACCACTGATCAAGCCATCGGAGGTAATGGTTCAATGCTGATAGATTTTCTACTTCGCAAGGCATCAATAACAGAAAAAGTTATCTCGGTGACGCCAAATAGATGCTCATAAGGTATGGGTGCAGGACCACCAGCAATGATTGCGGCAGAAAATGCTTCCCATTCTGCGCGATGTCCTTTATCCTGGCGCATTGGTGAGCGAATTAGCCGACGTTTACCTTGATGAACCATCTCGAAGGTACGGAAATCGTCTAACGTAGCGACCCTGCCTCCGGTAAAAACTTCGATCCGTTCCTTGGGAAAGGCTTTGTCTCCATTGGCCAGATAATTAATTGTACCCACTGAGCCATCCGAGAAATTAAATACCATGACCACATTGTCTTCTCGGTAGCGACCTTCATCAGGAAGAGCTTGCGCATATACTGAAGTGGGCGGTGAGCCCACTAAAAAGGTCAGGAAGTCGATGAAGTGACAACCCTCCCCGATGATGCGTCCACCTCCCTGAATGGGATCATGGACCCAATGCGTGAGGGGGATAAGCCCAGCATTGATGCGATAGGATACCACCAAAGGTTCCTGGCGAAATTTTATGAAATCATAAAGCTTCCGTGCTAAAGGGGCAAACCGACGGTTGAAACCTACCATCAGCAGTGGTGAATTCTCTTGGGAGAAAAGTTGATCTCTAATCTGTGCAAGTTGTTCGCGATTGGTTGCTAAAGGCTTTTCACAGAAGACATGTTTACCAGCTTGTAACGCGCGAATTATTTGTTCACTATGTAAGTGGTGGCGAGTGAGTATGTTGATTGTATTCACTTGAGGATCTTGAAGTAAGTCAATTTCGCTAGCTGCAGTATATTTAAATCCGAACTTCTTTGAAGCATGTTCTGCATGAAAGCCTGATCCGGAAGAGATGGCTATCAACTCAATCGCTGGGATTTTCTTCAAAGAGGGCAGCATGACGGCATTGGCGAAATTACCTGCCCCCAGCACACCTAAACGGACGCTGTTTACCTCAGTGCTAGGCAAGCTGGTTTTTATTATCGGCTCGAAGGCTGTTATTGGTTGATAGGCACTCAGGCCAGTTTCCGGATATGTCA
>JGI11641J44799_10000269_pt1 | contig 15043 bp, 15 predicted proteins | sample WetSurSiteA1Bulk_FD_44799 | JGI IMG/M metagenome (IMG submission 44799) | reverse complement strand
TATGCGCAAAAAGGGCAGTCCGGGCACCTATTACCTGAATAGCACTCGCCGGAAGCCGGGAAAGTTCAAGGAGGCCACCAGCCTGTGACAAGAGCCGTGCTGCAACAAGACCGCCAATCAGTGCACTGGTGTTGGGTATCACTTCATTTGCACGTGCCGAAACCTCTTTTGCAAGCACGGTACGGGTATCAGAAAGCAGGTCAATCTCTCCTGCAACGCGGCCCAGCGCTCCCCTGCTCTTCTCGCGTACTGATTTTATCAGGATATGCGCCGGGGTCCTGCGGTACTTACGGGAGAACATTGGGTGCCTCGTAATATACCAGTCTGCCACGCGTTCAGAGAGAAGGTTGATAACCATATCAATCTCATCCAACGTCCTCACCATTTGGAGCAGTTCAGCATCCTTTCCGGAATAGTGCTCCCGGATTGAACGCTCTGATGCAGCAATACAAACTGCCTGAAGCCGGGCGATATAGTCCGCACGATCACGACAGGTCCCGCAAAGCACAGACGTTTTCCATTCAAGCGGAATAAAGGTGTCCATGCTGGAAGAGATCGATCGGATACGATCAACAAATGAGTTCACGTCTCCTTCGAACGGCAAACATCGTCCATCATCCACATCCCCAAACCAGTAGGAGTGCATTGCAGAAAATTAGGGGTCGTGCCCGTATAAAACCATAGATCGCAAGGATGATGAACGCATAAAGGATCAAATCAACGCAACACCAAATGAGTAGAGCATTACAGGAACCATGATCGCGCCCATGCAGTACACTCTCGGGACATTTACAAGGTGGGGCACGAGCCCAAGGGCTGTTGCAAGTATCAGGATACATACGCCGAAGGGACCGGTCAGGATCATACAAAGAATAACAATAAATGCAATAACCGCGCGGTTCAATAATCGCCCGTCAACCCCGTTCAACCTGCTGGCAGAACTGGACAATACTATGGTTATAACATAAGCAGCGCATGCAGCAAGAATACCGATGACTGTCAGTTCACTCATCGTTGGCAACGGCAGTTCAGAAAGGGCCACCATCACCCCATTACGCATCCGTGACAACGCAAATAACGCAGTAAGCCCGATGAACGCGTTTGCTGTATTTGCCGCACTCGTCGCTAGGATGTATGCCCTGCGATCTTTATCGTAACCAATAATTGAAGCGAGCACACCGTTTGCCGAAGCCGTCGAGAGACCTGGAAGCCATCCAACCGAAACCCCTGCAACTGTACCAAGCGCTGAGCATTTTAGTACGGTCATGTCTTCCATCCTGATCCCCCTGAAATGCTGTTCCGGAAGTTTTCCCTGAGATGCAGTGAGAAGAACAGAAATCCCAAAAAGTCCGGTAAGTAACGGCATGAGGATTGCACTGCTTCCCGAAATGGTATGCCACCCGAGAAACGCATAATACAATGAAAATATTCCAAGAATGCCAGACACCAAAAATAGTAAAAAAGCCCAGCTGGGAGACTCACTCTTTACGATCATGTATCCAATGGTTGTAAACAAAAGAATGCCAATCCACCAGTCAAAGTATGGCTGAAGAGTGGGGAGAAGGAAAAAACAGAGCACCGAAAGTGGTACGGAGATAATCATTGCGCAGGCACTGCCAAGTGCCGCAATTCTCACGGCTTCCTCACCATTTCCTTCAAGGCAGAGAGCATGCGCAGGCAGAACTGCAAGCGATGTTTCGGCATCCGGTATACCCAGGAATGTGCTTGGAACTGCATCAACAAATGTGTGAGTGATCAGGGCAGCAAACATTGCACCGGCAAGTGCCAGAGGCCCAAAAAGAGACAAGAGGATTACCTGGAGACTTAAAAGAACCCCGGCAAGAGTGTTTGCATGCACACCGGGGATAATCCCGCTCAGGGTGCCGAGGATTACACCGATTAATGTTCCGAGCAGGATTTCTATCATTCACAAGAGATGTAGGAGAATGAAGTTAAATTAACCGAAATGCATATTATCATATTATCATAAGGCGATGAATCGGTAATGAAAATCGCAGTCACCCGGCTTGTAGGAAAAGAAAAGAATGACGCCGAACGCTGCGCACTTTTTGGACATAACTGCTATAGTGTCCACCCTTTGAGCTCAAAAATCAATATGCATGAGATCACCCGCTTTGTCGAAGCGGCGGATCGCAACGAATTCGATTGCCTCTTTTTCACCAGTGCATTGCCTGCAAAGATCATTGCCCCGTTGTTGAACAGGTTTCCCCGGGTGATAGCAATAGGACCACAGACTGCAAAAGAGCTCAGGCAATACGATATTGATTGTGAAACCCTGAAAAGGTTCTATTCGCGGGATTTTGTTCCCTATCTGGGAGAATGGATCAAAGGAAAACATATTGGTATCCCTCGGGCTGATGTTCCCAACCCTACCCTTATAGATGATATTACTGCTGCAGGAGGTATCCCTCACGAATTCCGGTGTTACGGGCTGGAACCTACCGGGGAGCCCCTGAACCTTGATGGTGCAGATGCGATCCTTTTCACAAGCGCTATGTCTTTTACTAAAGCAGTCTGGACACAACAACCGGGTCTGCTTGTGATCGCAATTGGGGACATCACTGCTGCTGCGATGCGGGTGGGTGGAGTGAATCCTGTTGTGATTGGCGACGGTTCACTTGAGGGCACAATGGTAGCACTGAATGATTATCTTGCCAGACAGGAATATAGATAGGATGACCGGAGCAGAAGCAAAATCAGAGCCAATTCATTTGTGGAACCACGCTGGTATCATAGTTATTGATAAGCCGAGAGGACCATCCAGTCATCAGGTAGCAGCGTGGGTTGGAAAGATGCTTGGCTGCCAGGTCGGACATGCAGGAACACTTGACCCGCAGGTTTCCGGCGTACTCCTGGTTATGCTCGGAAATGCTGTGCGCCTCGCCCCGCTCCTCCTCCAGCATGACAAGGAATACGTTTGCCTGATGCGGCTTCATGGGGATGTGGATAAAACACGGATTGAACAGATTGGTGTGGAATTTACGGGAAGGCTTTACCAGCGCCCACCACGAAAGAGTGCCGTAAAACGTGTTCTGCGAATCCGTACTATCCAGAACCTGGATATTCTTGATTGTCAGGGGCGTCTTGTCCTGTTCCGCATCAAATGCGATGCAGGTACCTACGTCCGTTCACTCTGCCATCACATGGGACTTGCTCTGGGGGTTGGTGCACATATGGTAGAATTACGCCGCACTCGTTCAGGCCCATTCAGTGAAAATGAGATGCATACACTCCACGAGCTGCAGGATGCATGTATTGCAGCAAAAAACGGGGATAGTTCAGCAATCTCACCCATGGTCCTGTCAGTTGATGCAGCAGTACCCGATCTCCCGACTGTTATTGTTCGTGATACTGCGGTCGACGCCCTCTGTCGTGGTGCAGTACTTGCCGGGGTCGGGGTGATCAGCTGCGACGAATTTAAAAAGGACCAGACTGTTGCTGTTCTCTCCCAGAAAAAAGAGTTCATCTGTCTTGGCAAAGCACTGGTTTCTTCTGGTTCGTTCAAACCCGGAGAGACCGGGCTCGTAATCGCACCAACGACCGTTTTCCTCCTTCCGGGCACGTATCCACGGGGCTGGTCAAAATCAGATACCGTTGCAATGACAGGAAAAGATAAGGTACAGGCCCGGGAGAGAAATAGAGCGGAGAAAAAGATACCATTAAAAAAATACCCGGTTAATAAGTAAGATACGCTTTTTGCTGAGGTAGTCTAGCGGTAGGGCGCAGGCCTGGAAAGCCTGTGGTGCGAAAGTGCCTCGGGGGTTCAATTCCCCCCCTCAGCGTTTTGTAGTTTTTCCTTCTGAAAAAATCCAGTTGGTGTCAATCTTTTTTTAAAAAGAGGTTACAAGAGCAAATACCTTATCATTTTTCTCTTTTTAAGGAGAATTTCTCTCACGCCGTTTCGAGGATGTTGTATTTTGGAATATGACCTTTCTGCCCGGTCTATGATAATGAAAGAAAATGAGCATTCAAAATTTTTTAGATGAGATCGGGTAGCTCACTATGAGAACTCATATCAGGAAACGAAAAGCCATGCCATTTGTTCCTCAACATGTTCTGCCAAAATCCCTGCCCATCTCAAATGCATTTGCGTTAATCTCCACGGTCTTTTTCGGCACCAGACTTTTTACTGCTTCAAGAAGCGATTCGGGTTTGAGTGGAATTGATAACGATGCCGCTCCCAGCATCACAACATTTTGCGAAAGCGGGCTCCCTGCTTCTTCAGCTATTTTATCTGCGTCAAGCAGGCAGAGTGAATGTTTTTTCAAAGCTGCTATGATCTCTTCCTGTGAAGGCACTACAAGATTTTGCATGAATACTGAGGTCGGGAGAACCAACTGACGGTTAACCACCATCTTCCCACCTTTTTTTACATAGTGGGAATATCGAAGCGCTTCAAGGAGATCAAACGATATCAGGAGATCTGCATGCCCCGGGGGGATTAGTGGTCCGAATAATCCATTGATCCGAATATGGCTTTCGACAGACCCACCACGTTGAGCCATGCCGTGCGTTTCTGCCCCTTTCACATGCCTCCCTTCTAATAGGCATGCCTCTCCAAGAATATTTGAGGCAAGAATTGTACCCTGACCGCCAATTCCGACGATCAGTATATCAAAACTTTCGCTCATTTCTTTCCCTCCCGGACAATCGCCCCAACAGGGCAGAGTTGCACGCAAACCGCACACCCGCTGCAAAGCTCATTGATCCTTGCTTTTTCATCGGTAAATTCAATTGCCGGGCATCCAAACCGGACACAGGTCTGGCAACCGGTACATATATCGGTACTTACCATGTATTTCCCGCGTTTCACACCAGCACGACGAGCGGTTATAACGCACATTTGCTTTGCGATAATGACCTTTACTCCTTTACGTTTCTTTGCTTCCTGCAAAACCGTTATCATCCCGGTAATATCGTACGGATCAATACTCTCAACAAAACTGACCCCACACGCGCGACATAATGCATCGAGAGATACCGGAGGACTCTCCACACCACATGCGGTCACCCCGGTATTAGGGTTTGGCTGGTGTCCGGTCATTGCAGTGATCCTGTTATCCAGGATAACAACGGTGATATTTGCCCCGTTGTAGACTGCGTTTATCAGTCCCTGGATACCGGTGTGGAGAAAGGTTGAGTCCCCGATTGTACAGATAATGTCACGCGGATCACCCGCATGGTAAATACCGCTCGCTACCGTTATCGATGCTCCCATACAGATAGTAGTATCAACGACGCCCAGCTGGAGCCCGAGAGTATAACACCCTATGTCACTGGGGTAAATTGCATCCCGGAATACCTTCTTAATTGCATAAAATGTCCCGCGGTGCAGGCAACCGGCACAAAGGATAGGAGGTCGGGGGGGAAGGTTGGGCACAGGATCCTCAGGTATTTCCAGTTTTTTATTCAAAAATCCCGCCTTATCCATTATCGCTGCAACCGCCGTTGGAGATAACTCCCCTTCATACGGTGCATAACCATTCTTCTTGCCAAATATCGGAACGCCGCCGGCAACCTGCCGAACAGCTTCTTCTACTTCTGGTGCAAGTTCTTCGATAACGAGTACTTTTTCATGCTTTTTTACAAAATCGCCCAACCATTCTTCGTCAATCGGGTAGGCACCGATTTTCATAAATGAGATCCCTTCAGGAAGTAACTCCTGCACATAGGTGGCACCAATCCCGCTTGCGATGATTGCTGTTTTGCCCAGTATAGTATAGGTGTTAAATCCCCGCTCAACCAGCCGCTTCCTGATTGCTGATTGTTTTTCGTTCAATTTCTTGTGAAGGATGCGGGTATGCGCGGGGATCACGACATATTGTCTGGGATCTTTGTGGAACTCTCCCTTCCGGGAGCTCGTCACCTTCTCACCAATATCCACATCGCCTTTCGAATGACAGATCCGTGTAGTTGGACGGAAAATTACAGGAAGCCCTAACTCCTCAGAAAGGGCAAACGCCTCAGAAATCATATCATGTGCTTCCTGCAGGGTTGCAGGATCAAGGCATGGTACACGGGCAAAATGTGCATAACACCGTGTATCCTGTTCGTTTTGCGAACTGTGAGCGAATGGATCATCCGCACTCATTATAACAAGACCCCCGGTAATACCGGTATAAGCACTCGTCATAAGCGGGTCCGCGGCAACATTGAGTCCTACATGTTTCATGGTGCAGAGTGAACGAATGCCGCACCATGAGGCGGCCAGTGCATTTTCCAGAGCCACCTTTTCGTTCACAGACCATTCAATATAATATGAACGATCTGGCTGAACACGCAGCACATCGATTACTTCAGATGATGGTGTTCCAGGGTATCCGCTTACAAAATCCACTCCTGATTCAACGCATCCGTGTGCAATTGCTTCATTCCCAAGAAGATATTTTTGTCCCATGATCTCAGATCCTTACTTGTACCGTGGCTTTTTTACACATATCCCTATCTGATCGTTTTACCACCTGCTCTGCAATTCACAACTTATAATAACTCTGATGGAGTAGTAAATAAGGTAAATTTAAGGAAAATTTCAGGCAAACTTTTGGGCCCGTAGCATAGCCCGGTGGTGCGCCCGGCTGATAACCGGGAGGTCATGTGTTCGAATCACATCGGGCCCATCCCGCACATTTTGATACATTGTTTTTCCAACATTAACTCATCGACATGTCGAAAATAAACCGTGAATCTGACACTTGAAACCAATTTTTTATCTCAGACAGAGTGTTTTTCCATGGGGCAAATGGGGTAGCGTAATAAAAAAAGGGATGCATGAATTTTTTACACGCATTCACTTTCGGTAATCGGGAAAACACTGGAGGGCTTGTAAAATAATATCTTCTATTTTTCGTATTTGATCCTGTTTCATGGAGAAGAACTCAAAAGCCGGATGCGTTGCTCATGAATTACGGGAATAAATATATCCTAAAACTTTTTCAAGTGCTTCAACAAGCGCTTCTTCTCCCTTTAAATAATCGTGCATTGCGCGGTACAGCATGAACATTATATCATATCCATAATTCTCTATTGCGGTCTTTGCATCGATGGGATTCAGGTAAGAATCGGTAAGGAACCCATCAAAACTATACATAAGTTCGAAGAATTTTCCTTCTTCAGACAGGACACAAAACTGGTCGGCAACTGGCATTTGAGGATTGTCTGGCCTTGCTGCAACAGGTTTAACAGCCTTGCCTAAAATGATCATCTTTCCCGGGAAATATGCGGGATCGTAGATTTCCCCCTTGGTGTCCTGCTTTCCCTTTTTTAGCATATTCAAGCCCACATTTTTTACTATTGGTACAACAGATTTTGCCATCCGTGTAAGGAGTTCTGATTCATGGTCCCGGACCTCTTGTGAAAGAGAGTCTCCTTTTTCCTGCATTTCTTCGATCTTTTGTTCAAGTTTTTTAAATCCGGCTTCAATTTCGTCCATATTTTTATCCTTTCCTGTGCTTTCCGATGATTAAGAAATGTTGATACTTCGCTTATTAAACAACTCGGTTTTACGTGGATTTTAAAAAGAATGTGTTAANACCGATTCTTGGAAAAGGAAACGTATGACCGGAAATGTATTTTAATAACGGTTTCTTTCCCGAAAAACGAAGAATGATTATATCATCTGCGCAGTTATAAGAGCATATGGATATCGTTAATAAAAAATCAGATAACCCGCTTTCCAATAAAAAAATACTTCCGCTCTTTTTTCAGGATTCCCCTCCCTTCGTATCCTACGGGAAGATTCTCATTTATCACAATTCCCAGATAATTGGGCGATCTGGCCATAACCGATCCCTCTTTGAGGGTTTCTGTAACAAGAAAAGGCACCTCTTTTTCGAGAACGCCGGCATTGATTGAAGCGTAGACCTTTTCAGCGAGGGTATTCATGATGCGTGAACGATCTTTTTTAATCCATTCCGGACAGTCTTTCACAGTAAAAAGAGGTGTAAACGGGCGCCGTGAATAGCGAGTGATATTGACTTTGTTCGGTCGGACCCTCTCAATCAGGTCAAGTGATTGAGAGAATTCTTCTTGTGTTTCACCGGGAAATCCTACAATCATATCAGTTGCAAGAGTAATTTCCGGATATCGTTTCCTGAACGCAGTGACAATCTCGTCAAAATCTGCAACAGAATATCCTCGCCCCATTCGATCAAGAACAGCATCTGACCCCGACTGGACAGGAATATGAACAAATTTGAAAATGTGATCACTGGCAAAACCTTCAATCAAATCGTCAAGCATCCCTTTAATCAAGGCAGGGTTCATCATCCCCACTCGGATCATGAACTCACCTGGCAGATCATCAATACGCTTTAACAAAAAGGGAAGTGATTTCCCGATATCCTGGCCCCAGGAACTCATATCCTGAGCGGTAATCTGGATTTCAGATGTCCCGGCATGTGCATGCGCAAATATTTCTCCAAGGATTTCCTTTTCTGTAAAACTTTTCAGGGGTCCACGTGCAAATCGGGTAAGACAGTATGTGCACCTGCCACAACACCCTTGGGCGGTCTGAACAATCGCCACTCCTTTGCCTGCAACAGTCCCAATACTCCGGTAAGCTTCACGGATCGTTTCTGACAAAATAATTTTTGGAGTGCAGACCGCAAAAATCGCCTCGCGCTGGACAGCTGGCATACAGCCGGTCACGTAGAGATCATATTCCCGGTACCGTGAAAGTCTCCTCATCATCCTTCGTTCAGTTGTACCGACAACCGTGCATGTATTGATGATTATCGCTTCAGCTTCCTTAGCCGAATCCACCAAAATGCTTCCTTTGTATTTGAGAATCTCTACAAGTTTGGCAGTGTCTCCAAAGTTATAGCGGCACCCATATGTTTCAATAAAAACACGTTTGTTGTGAAATACATCAAAAGTATCAGGTTCCGGAATATTTCCGCAAACGGGTTCTAAGGTTTTGACCACTGTTCAGCACCACCGGATTCTTTTGGGTACGCTTCAATAAATAGTGTTGAAAGAATTATTAATAGAATTTTAAAAATCTAAAGCCTGACGATGGAAAAATCTTGTCGTTGAGGGAAAAATCTGTTTTCCCTAACTGACATCACATGGTGAGCACAACACTTAACCGATGATACCCATAATCTGTTTATTATGATGAGAATCGGGCTCCTTGGCTGTGGTAATATTGGACATATCATCGCACAGCATGGAGGTAGTTTCGAAATCTCAGCTGTTTATGATTTGGTATTTCAGCGGGCAAAAGAGATTTCGGAGATTTCTGGTGCACAAGCTTTTGAAGATTTTGAGTCATTCATATCCGGAGATATTGATATTGTTGTGGAAGCAGCATCGGTAAGCGCTGTGAAAATTTATGCAGAACCAGTACTGTCTCACCATAAGGATTTTGTGATTATGAGCGTAGGAGCTCTTGCCGATACATCATTCCGCGATGAGATCCAGAAAACGGCGATCAGGTTCGGACAGAAAATACATATCCCCAGCGGGGCGATATTTGGCCTCGATAACCTGAAAATTGGCAGGATCTCAGAGATCAATAGGTTACTTTTAAGGACCACTAAAAGTCCTGCATCGCTTGGTATCACTGCTGATAAGCGAAAGCTGATATTTTCCGGCAAAGCTAACGAGTGCATCAAGGCATTCCCAAAAAACGTCAACGTTTCTGTCGCCATGAGTCTTGCAGCAGGAAAGGATACCGATGTGGAACTGTGGGTTGACCCTTCTGTTGACCGAAATGTCCATGAATTATTTATTGAGGGGAGCTTTGGTGAAACTTACATTAAAGTGACCAATATTCCCAGTCCAGATAATCCCTCGACAAGCTACCTTGCAGCACTCTCAATTCTCTCGCTCCTGAATAATCTCAGTGATCCAATAATCGTTGGAACATGATTTAAAAATGGGGAAAAACTGTATGGAACTGCTCAATTATATGCTGCGATTTATTGAGGAAGATGCTCCGATTGGGGACATAACTTCGTTATTGGTGATTCCCGATATAACCTGTAATGCGATCATGACAGCTGAACAGGATGGAATTATAGCCGGACTGACTGAGGTGTCCACTCTGTGTTCCCACTTTGGTATAACCGTAAAGCAGGATGCTGAAGACGGGAATCTCGTCGGTAAAAATGATATGATTCTCTCACTTTCCGGGGATGCCAAAAAAATTTTGCTTGTTGAACGTACAGCCCTAAATATCGTAGGAAGAATGAGCAGTATCGCAACGCAAACAAGAAAGATGGTGGATATTGTCTCATCAATCAATCCACACTGCCGGGTGGCTGCAACACGAAAGACATGTCCTGGTTTCCAGATATTTGATAAAAAAGCGGTGCAGATTGGCGGTGGGGATCCTCACCGTATGAACCTGAGCGATGGGATTCTTATCAAAGATAATCATCTGGCGCTTGTCCCTCTCAGAAGTGCAGTCCGAACAGCCAAAAATGTTTCAGTGTTTAAAAAAATTGAAGTAGAAGTGGAAACTTCTGATGATGCCCTTATCGCTGCAACTGCGGGTGCAGATATCATTATGCTTGACAATATGACCCCGTACCAGGTTGCACGGACGATTGAAGTCCTGAAGCGCGAAGGAATGAGGGATCGAATTTTAATTGAACTTTCAGGAGGAATAACCGAGAGTTTGCTAATAAATTACGCGGCATTGGATGTTGATGTGATAAGTCTGGGTTTTCTCACTCATTCAGTCTGCAATTTCTCAGTGAATCTTGAAATTGTACCGGATAACAATCCCTGATGCTTTTAATGAGATAATTCTCCTAGTCCTCCAACATTTGAACGGAATCTTGAGACTGCGGGTATTGTTCACTTTTAATTCGATGATAAAACCGCAGGACATTTTTTTTTAAAAACCTTAATGGCTCTATACTACGAATTGGTGGCTATTGAGGAATGTAAATGGGTAATCCTGAAACCCAGGTAAATGTTACTGAACTTTCTGATGAACCAACGGAAGCGGAGTTAGCCGCAATAGCAGAGCGTCGGAAACTACGGATTAGAGGTTATATCACCCTGCTGAAAGATCCCAATCTAAATTATCGCTGGAGGGCAGCTGAAGCATTGGGAAATGAAGGGGATGACACTGCAGTCCAACCGTTGATCGATGCACTCAGAGACCCGTTTGTTGATGTCCAGTGGCTTGCAGCAAAATCTTTGGGAAAACTGGGAGATCATCGCGCCGTCGAACCTCTTATTGGAGCATTGAAATCAGAGGATAAATGGCTTAGGACCGGAGCTGCCTGGGGGTTAGGAGAACTTCAGGATTTAAAAGGTGTGGATCACCTTCTTCCGCTTCTGAAGGATAAAAAGAAAATTGTCAGGAAAACTGCTGCATGGGCTCTTGGGAAAATTGCTGATGACCGGGCTATTCCTTTTTTAAAAGAAACACTCCTTGATGCTGATGTTGATGTACGTGAGGCAGCACAAAATGCTCTGGATTCGATACAGAAAACTTCTATGAAAAAGAATGTTGATACTCTGGTAAAATAACGTTAAGGTTTTTTAAAATTTTTGCCCAGAACCTGATAAGTTGGGATTATTTTAGAGAACGAGAGTAATATCTTTTTTGGAACTTACCACGATCTCTTTTTTCCCACGGTAGGTCTGGACAACGCCATATAGAGAGATCGAATCTCCTTTCCGAANTATAATTTCCTGCGCAACCTGTGAAGGGACAAAAATGGTGATATTATTCACATACAAATTCACGTGCCCTCCGGTTTGGGTATAAACAACCCGATCGATTGTTCCCGTTACAATTACCAGTTCACCATCTTCTGAATTATTGGTGAAGGGGTTCGCAAATGATTGTTTCCCGAGCGCCCCAAGAAACATGTGCGCAGAAATTACTGCAATGGTTACACCCAGTAAAAGAAAAACTGCAACTCGTTCCTGACGCTCAAACACACTTGAATATTGAGAGGGTTCATTTAAATCACCAACAGATTCTTATGTTAACAACGTTAACACTATAACCATGTATAACACTACATTACCCCCATCATCAAAAACAGTACTGGAAATCCTGGATGTAGGGGGTGCGATGACGCACAAGGATCTTGTGCAAAAAACACACCTTGCCCCGCGCACGGTGCGTTATGCACTGAAGAAGCTGAAAGAAAAGCATCTGATTATTGAGAAATTCAACTTCCGAGATGCACGTCAGATTATCTACCAGAACCGCACTGAACAAACACAGAAACCCCAGTCGGCGTTCGTATGACAAAACATACCTGTACCCTGATGCATTGTGATACGATGGTCAGAAATCTTTTGCCGCCGATGAGAGCCGAGATGGTATACCGGTTGGTACAAAGGGAAGGACTCAGTCAGAGCGATGCTGCAAAACGTCTTGGAGTTACACGAGCAGCTGTATGCCAGTACATGAGCAGGAAGAGAGGTGCAGGTGAAGTCAATATATCAACCGAACTTAATTCCATGATCGACCGTTGGGCACTTGCCGTCATGACCGGAGAAAGTGACCTTAACCTGTGCGATGTGTGCCAGTGTGCATTAAAAAAGTTCTGAACTCATGATTTTCTTTTCTGGCCCGGTTTCTTAATCATCAAGCAAAAATCGTGCTAATTTGTCATATTCTTTGACGGCGATAATAAATGATGAGAAGAACGACCAAGATAATTGCAACCATGACAAATTTCAGATAATCTGTTTTAATTTCTGGTGACCTTATTGATGGATTCCAGTCGTCTTCAAAAACATTAAGGAAATACCGGGCTACGCCCTCATGCTCGATAATAACCCCTGCTTCTCGATTGAAATTGGGAGAATTGCTATTCCAGTTGATACTGCTCACGAGAACGCGACTATCATCCACGATTACTCCTTTATTGTGGATTTGTTTGATTTGATTCGTCTGGAGATCTGCGCACCGGGCTTCTAAGGGTATATGTTCAGACGCCCCGATCTGGTTGATAAGGTTAACCATCTCGTCATTGTCCTTTTCATCCTCAATATTATACCAGTACGAATCCAGCAGGATTCTGACGTGAACCCCTCGCCTTGATGCGTTGACCGCTGCAGAAAGATACGGGTTCAGGGAATCAGGAGTCTCATTAGTGATATAAGCCTGCTCGATTTCGATGCTCCTTTCCGCAGAGTTTATCAGGTCGGTAATCTCGTTGCTGGTATCTGGTGCTATTACCGGTCGAACAGTAGCACTGGTAAAATATCCAGACCCGAACTCTGTTACATATTTCTCTTCGGGCAGGTATTCCGGATTCCCCATGATTCCGGTATAAGGAACTACAGATTTTCCTTTAGAATCCCATAAGTAAACTGTCGAAAAATAATCAGCAAGCGCGGGATCTTCGAGGTAGACACCCCAGCCACGATTAGAAGACATTCCCGAAGGGGGAAACCCGCTATATTTGAAATTCTCGCTCGTGACCAGAGTTGCCTGTCGGTCGATAACCACATATTTCGCATGATCGTAGCGGTAAGGGGCAGGATTGCCTGGAAGGGACGTCATCTTAAGTACCGGAATTCCCTGCTCACTCATTTTAAACAGGATTGCTTTTTCTTCTGGACTTATGCCACCAACGGGTCCACCTTCCACAAGAACTCTGACATCCACCCCCCGCGTTTTGGCATCAATTAACAATTCCCCGATTGCAGGACTCGAGAATTCATACACATTAACCAGTACTTCATCAGATGCCCTGTTCACGGCATAGGTAAATACATCACTGGAACAATCTGGGGAAACGAATGTTGTCACCGTTACATTATGGAATACTGCAGGAGTGAAACGTGATTGCCCGATCATGAGCGGACGAGGGTCCCAGACTCCTTTTTCGAGATAATGGATTTGCCCCTCACGTGGTTTTACATCCTCCGGCCATGAAACCTTCTGAATAAGGATCCCATTCTCGTACAGCATAAGAGTGTCTTTTATATTTGCCATACGAAGGGGCGCACCATTGATTACATTTGGTACCGCTTGTGAATAATCCAGCCATTCGAAATCCGGGTACTTCCTATGACTTTGTTCAAATGCTGTTCCGCTGCGGGCTACCGTGAGGAAACCATTAACCTTTGTCCCCACGGGGAAACGAAAACCACCTTTTCCATCAGAGATTGTGATCCCATCAAGAGAACCGTTACCTGACAAGACCAAAAACTCATCTGCATCATCATGAAGATATGGATCAGGACAGAACTCCACAATCTGGATTGCAGCTCCTGCATGCACCACCCACAACAAGGAGAGGATGAGTGCAGGGAACCAATGCATAGACTCTCCATTTCGCCATGCTCCTTTTATAATCTGGCGATATAATTCTCCGGAAGGATGAACCAGGAAGGGATATCAGTAAAAGATCAATCAACAAGTCCCCTCATCGTGAAAGTTGGTGGCAGCCTGTATAATCAGATACCCGACCTTATTCCGGTGATCAAAGCATCAAAACGTCCATTATTGCTTATCCCAGGAGGAGGACCTTTTGCTGATTTAGTGAGACGCATTCAGGTTGATAATGATACAGCACACTGGATGGCAGTCTCAGCGATGGAGCAGTATGGCTTGTTTATTGCCTCATTTGGGATTTCAACAACGGATTTTATTAGTACCCCTCTTGCAACAACAGTATTTCTTCCTTACCGGTACCTCCGGTTAACTGATCCTCTGCCCCACACGTGGGATGTAACATCTGACACAATCGCCGCGTNGGTTGCGCATGCTCTTCATCTCGATCTCCTCTTACTCAAATCAGTCGATGGCATTTTCATCAATGGAATATTTCAGGAACAGGTAACAATGCCGGTAGAAACGGATGTAATCGACCCATTTTTTATTCCATTTGTTGCTCAAAATTCAGTGAGAGTAACCATCATTAATGGAACACAACCAGAACGCGTTGCAAAATACCTGAAAGGGGATCAGGTCCTCCGTACTGATATTGGTACAACATTTTAAAGGTTCTAAAAGAGATACTATAGGAATCCTTGGAGGAGCTTAAATGTCAGATAAGAAATGTACATCCTGCAATGCCCCGCTTGCAGAAGA
>JGI11641J44799_10000267_pt1 | contig 15117 bp, 14 predicted proteins | sample WetSurSiteA1Bulk_FD_44799 | JGI IMG/M metagenome (IMG submission 44799) | reverse complement strand
AAATAACAGGCATAAATAAGTCGGGCATTAAAGTAAGATTATTCAGGGCGAGGAAAAAGATGGCTGAAATAATCATGAAAGTTGAAAAGAAAAATGTCTTTTTACCATGAATAAACAGGAACAATATGAAGAAGATCTCCTGAGGAAATTTATTAATCCCGAAAGGATTGAGAAAGCACCTGTAGGATTTACTCCAAAGACCATGGCCAGGATCCAGATTGAAACCCAGGAAGCCAGGCTGAAACCAGGATTTTTTGCAAAAAACCGGGTACCCCTTATCTCAGCGGCTATTATTGCTGGATTCATTGTAATTGCCGTTCTTGTACCTGCTAACGATGCTGATTCTGTTGGTTCTGTATTCTGGCAATATATGCAGAATATCAAAATTACTCTGCCCGGCATCCGTGATACAGTTTTTAAGGATTCAATAATTCCCGGATGGATGATATACGCACTCGCCGCATTTCCACTGCTGGCTTTTCTCGACAAAGCTCTTTTCGGATTCTTCCATAAACAGGAATAATAGTCGAAAGTCTATAAAGTCGAAAGTCTATAAAGTAATATAATAAAATAAGTTACCATTAATAGTACCTTTGATGCATTATATACTTTACGGACTTTAAGGACTTTACGGACTTTGGAGACCTTACAGACTTTGAACTTTTGAATTAAGTCCTTTTGCATTAAGAGATCTGCTCATAGCCTGCAGAACTTCCCTGATGCCTGATTTTATTTCGCAGCTTCCTTTAAGATGGACAATCAGAGCACATTGTTCGGCCTGGACAGAATCATGCCCGCATATTTCTACCAGCGATTTAATGACATGATCAAATGTGTTGATTTCATCATTATAAAGGACGAGCGAATACTTTTCCCCCTCGCTGCTCAGTCTGTTGCCCCGGCGTAATGTTTTTTCCTTCATTTCTGTTTTTCAAAAAGTTGCTTCGCTGTTTCAACTGGTATTTCCTTGCTTCCCAGATATGCTGCGACCTTTGATTTCTGGTAACCATTCCGTTTTAAAAGGTCAGCATATTCGGAAGCACTTTCAAAGGTAATAAATTTTCCAATCAGATAAACAAGAGTGCCATCTTCTGTTAATAATATTTCAAAACCGCGGTTCCCTGCCATCTTCTTGTATATCCCGGTAACCTCATCGCTCAGAGGCAAATCAGATCTGCTTATTTCAACTCTGAAATTAAGAGTGGGAGGACCTGTTTCTTCCGCTTTCTGCTGTGTATTAATTACAACCAGAGGCTTTTGACCCCATTCATTCTCCAGGATCGAAGCTCTGTCAATCGATACTGCTTTTCCGTCGAATATAGCTGTTATAAATGAATCTTTGAATCCTGTTTGTTTCACTGTAAGCAGAGCCCGGTTTGCATCCGTCATCTTCCTGAACATACCAGCAAAATATTTAGTGGAATTTGTCCCCTGGACTTTAAAACCGGCAACCGGAGATATCCCCTTAAAAAAAGAGGGATCCAGTTGTTTACTAAAAACCCCAATCTGGATCCTGTAAATTAATCCAGCCGGTAATTCCGGATCGATAGAAATTCCATGCTGCCCTGTCAAGGCCGGATTTGTCTGAACATTGAATAGAGAAAATATCTCCTTACCTGCCTTTGACTCAGATTGGGCAGGGGAAGGTTGGATTGTTAACACTTCCTTTTTAACTACAGGCTGAACACCGGCATTGCTGAATTTGTCATCAGCACTTTTCTGATATTGAGCTGCAAGCAATTCCATTTCTGCGATCTTCAGTTTAGCAGCATCCTTCTGCGAAGGCGGAAGCTTTTCGGCTGCATCCTTATGATCTGATATCAGTGCATTTAAAGAATCTGCTTTTACCTGGTAATTCATTGCTTCTGATAACACTAAATCATATTCCAACGGAAGATCTTTCTTTTGGACAGCAGGTTTTTCCGAAGAAGGAACAGTTGAAGTTGCTGTAACAGCTATTTTCTCAGTTGAAATATTATCAGAAGTTGTTTTGGCTGCAACAACCACTTTCTGATATTCTGATTCCTTCAGACGCCCCCTACCTTCATTGCATTCCTTAATATAAGTATCAACTCTATAGTTTCGTGCCAGCTTTCTTCCCGCTTTATCTAAAAAATACTCATATGATTTAATAGCATCCGGAAATCTGCCTGTCATCTGTTGTGACCTGCCCAGGTAAAACCAGACATCATCAGGTATACTTTTTATATTTAGAGAACCATTTATTGCATCCTGAAGATAAGCTAAAGCATCACCCGGATATCTGCTCATCTTCACCATGCAAACCCCTGAGTAATATTTGTACAAAGGATCCCTGGAATAATACTGAAGTAATGTACTGAACTCCCTTAAAGCTGTTTCATAATCAGCTTTTGAGAAAGCATCCATTGCCGCCTGACGTGACGGTTTCTGTATCGAATCCTGGGAATACAAATCAATGCATGGCAGAATAGCATATAATAATATAAATAAACTCAAAAGGCCATGTCTAATTTTTATTTTCATTCCAGCAGTTATTTTCTTATATATTTAAATATCAATTCGTTAGTAAATATNTATTTCTATTTAAAGCTTAGAAAGTGTTAATAATAATTATCCTGCTTTTATCAGAAAACAGTTCAAACTTCGTAAATTTACCCCTAATTACAAAATCTACAGCAAAATGATACAGTTAAAAGAGGGTATGAAGGCACCATTNTTCGAAGGTNCTGACCAGGATGGCACGACTGTCAGGTTAAGCGATTACNCAGGGAAAAAGATAGTGTTATATTTTTATCCTAAGGACAATACACCTGGATGTACTGCCGAAGCCTGTAACCTCCGTGACAATTATCAGTCGTTTTTGACAAAAGGATTTGCAGTTATTGGAGTCAGCGTTGATACCGAAAAATCGCACAAAGGGTTTGCTTCAAAATACTCACTTCCTTTTCCCCTGATAGCTGATACTTCAAAGAAAATTGTTAGCGATTACGGTGTCTATGGGGAAAAGAAACTTTATGGCAAAAGCTTTCTCGGAATCATCAGGACAACATTTGTCATCGATGAAAGAGGGATAATTGAAAAGATTATCCGCCAGGTTGACACCAAAAATCATACTGAACAGATATTCAAATTGTATTAATAATAAAACCAATAATATGAGTAACGAGAGAAAAGAGATCAACAAGGAAAAGCTGAAAGCACTGGAAGTAACACTTGGTAAAATAGAAAAGGATTTTGGAAAAGGAACCATTATGAAACTTGGCGATCACGCCATCGAAAATATTCAGGTTATATCATCAGGCTCAATTGGGCTTGATGCCGCACTTGGAATCGGAGGGTTCCCCAGAGGGCGGGTTATCGAGATATACGGACCTGAAGCATCCGGAAAAACCACCCTGGCAATTCATGCAATAGCTGAAGCACAGAAAAACGGAGGTATAGCTGCTATGATCGATGCAGAACATACATTCGACAGGAATTATGCTGAAAAACTTGGAGTTGACGTTGAAAACCTTCTGATCTCCCAACCTGACAACGGGGAACAGGCTCTTGAAATAACCGATAATCTTATACGGTCAGGGGCTCTTGATATTATCGTAATTGACAGCGTTGCAGCACTTACACCAAAAGCTGAGATTGAGGGTGAAATGGGGGATTCAAAAATGGGTCTGCAGGCAAGATTAATGTCACAGGCACTTCGTAAACTAACTGCAAATATCAGTAAGACAAATACATCCTGTGTATTTATTAATCAGCTAAGGGATAAGATAGGCGTCATGTTTGGCAATCCCGAAACTACGACAGGTGGCAACGCTCTTAAATTCTATGCTTCAGTCAGGGTTGATATCCGTAAAACAAACCAGCTCAAAGAGGGCGAGGAGATAATTGGCAACCGCACCCGTGTTAAAATCGTGAAAAACAAGCTTGCCCCACCTTTTAGGAAAGCCGATTTTGATATCCTGTACGGCGAAGGAATATCACAGCTTGGTGAAATAGTCGACCTGGGCGTAGATTTTGAAATTATAAAGAAAAGCGGCTCCTGGTTCAGTTATGGAGACACAAAACTTGGACAGGGACGGGATGCTGTGAAACAGATAATAAAAGACAACCCTGAATTATTTGATGAATTAAAGGCTAAAATTTCCGAGGCCCTTAAAAAGTAATCATCCATTTTATATAAACACTGATATGAAAAGATCTCTTTACCTGTTGATGATCGCAATCATCTTCATCGCTGTTTCATGTAAGCAGAAAACGCCTGTGGTTAAAGAACCGGCACCAGAATTAAATACCCAGCTCAGCGACGAAGAAAAGAGTGGCGGGTTGATGACTCCGGAAATAATGTGGAAATTCGGACGACTTGGCTCATTTGCCCTTTCCCCTGATGGATCAACTGTTTTGTATACTGTAACACGTATAGATCTTCAAAGCGAGGCTAGAAAAACAAACATTTTTAAAATACCAGCTGAGGGAGGTGATCCGGTTCAACTTACAGCCGACGAAGGAAACTCACCACAATGGTATGATAATGGTACAAAGATAGCATTTGTCAGAGGCGGTGATCTCATGACAATGAATCCTGATGGGTCTGATCAAAAAAAGGTGACAGGGATATCTGAGTTTGAGATATTCAGCATTTCTCCGGATGGAAACAAAATATATTTGACTAAAAGGATAAAGCTTGACCAGACAGCTAACGAAAAACACAACCTGCCCAAAGCTAAAGTCCGGATTATAAATGACCTGATGTACAGGCACTGGAATACGTGGAGCGATTATTCCTACAGCCATATTTTTGTTGCTTCTTTCAATGGTTCAGAGGTATCAGGGGAAAAAGACATAATGAAAGATCAGAAGTTTGAATCTCCCACGTCTCCTTATTTTGATGAAACCGAAATATCATGGAGTCCTGATGGTAAATATTTAGCATATACTTCAAAGAGGTTAAGGGGGAAAGAAGATGCAAAAAGTACTAATTCTGATATTTACCTTTATGATATCTCATCAGGAAAAGAAGTGAATATTACTGAAAGTAACCATGGTTACGACAAATATCCTGTCTTTTCTCCGGATGGTTCAAAAATTGCATATCAGAGTATGGAAAGAGATGGTTACGAAGCTGATCTCGACAGGTTATTTGTTTACGATATTAAAACCGGAACCAGAACATGGGTTACAAAAGGTTGGACTTTCGATGTCGCAAGTATCAACTGGATGGATAATCAGACTCTTTATTTCACCTGTGCACATCTTGGTACAACACAGATTTTTAAAACAGATCTCTCTGGAAAAAAGGTCGACAAATTAACCGGGGGGGTATTTGATATTAATCCGATAAGCTTGAAATCAGGAGTTCTTGTTGCCCAGCAAAATTCAATGTCTATGGCACCTGAAATCTCAAATGTCAGTCTTACTTCTGGAGAGGTCAAACAGATAAGCTTCATTAACAAGAATATCTATGAATCGATCAGAATGGGCAAAACTGAAGAAAAGTATATAAAAACAAAAGATAATAAAGATCTTCAGATGTGGATAGTCTATCCTCCCGATTTTGATCCTTCAAAAAAATATCCGGCTCTTCTTTTCTGCGAGGGAGGTCCCCAGAGCGCACTGACTCAATTCTGGTCATACAGGTGGAATTTTCAGATGATGGCAGCAAAAGGTTACGTAATTTTTGCACCTAACCGGAGGGGAGTTGCCGGTTTCGGACAGGCCTGGAAAGAACAGATCTCAGGTGATTACGGTGGCGCAAACATGCAGGATTACCTTGATGCAACAGATGCAATGGCAAAGGAACCATATGTCGACGCCTCCAGAATGGGAGCAGTGGGTGCAAGCTACGGAGGTTATTCTGTTTTTTATCTTGCCGGGATACATGGCGGAAGATTTAAGGCATTCATTTCACATTGCGGAATATTCGACTTTATAAGTGAATATGGCTCAACAGAAGAGATGTGGTTTGTTGACAAAGATTATGAAGGACCCTACTGGGATAATCCAAAAAGCTATAAATTCTCTCCACATCTTCGAGTCGACAGCTGGGATACTCCTATCCTGATTATTACAGGAGCAAACGACTTCAGGATACCTTATACACAGAGTCTGGAAGCTTTTCAGGGCGCTCAATTGCATAATATTCCAAGCAGACTGCTTTTCTTTGAGGACGAATCACACTGGGTTCTCAAGCCACAAAATTCGGTAGTCTGGCAGAGGGAGTTTTTCGAGTGGCTTGATACGTATCTGAAATAAAAGGTTTCGTTTCTCATCTGCAGAGCATAGACATTACGTCATTCACCTTCGTTTCCATCGGCAGCTCCCCGTCGATCCAGTGTATCTTTATTCCCCTTCGTTCCATACCCCGGAACCATGTCATTTGCCTTTTTGCAAACTGGTGGATAGCTGTTTCAAGCGAACTGAACATCTCATCATAAGTAAGCTTTCCGGTAATGAAAAGAGTAATATATTTGTATTCAAGACCATAATATATTAGCGTTTCAGGATCGATCCCCCGGTTCAGTAATTGTCTAACTTCCTCTGCCATACCTTCTTCAAAACGAAGCCTCAACCTTTCGCTGATCCTTTTCCTCCTTTTCTCCCGACTGTACAATATTCCTNCAATAAGCGGTTTANTCAATNGAAACTGGTTGTGTTTCTCNTTAACAGTATCATAATAATGCTCGATCTCGATTGCACGGACTGCCCTTTTCTTTGTATCAATATCAGTTTTATTATGAAGTCTTTTATAGGAAGAGAGGATCTCGATAAGCTCTTCAAGTGATTTTCCTTCAAGGGAAGCCCTGAAAACAGGATCCGGAGGGACTTCAATCATCTTATACCCTGATACTATTGAATCAATATACATTCCTGATCCTCCGCAGACGATCGGAAATTTACTCCTCGATCTGAGATCATTCAGAACATTTATGAAATCACGCTGGTACTCAAAAACATTGTATTTATATCCTGGATCTGCTATATCAATCAAATGGTGAGGTATCTGTCTACCTCCGGCAAAATAATCATTATAGTCTTTTCCCGTTCCCAGATTCATTTGCCTGTAAACCTGACGGGAATCAGCACTAATAATTTCCCCGTCAAGCTTTAAAGCAAGAGCTGCAGCCAGAGAGGTTTTTCCGGAGGCCGTAGGGCCGGTAATTACCAGTAAATCATAATTACCTGATTTATTGCCGCTCATATTTTCATTGATGTCAGCCGGGAAAGCATATTAATATAAAATTAATTAATTTTGCGGCACTAAACCTGGCTAATAATGGATTTTAAATTTCTGACTGACAGCGTCAAAAACATCATTGTCGATCCCTCAAAAGCTTGGGATATAATTAATTCTGAAAACCGCAGTGGTAAATATATAAATATCAGTTTAATATTGCCCCTTATTTTACTTGCATCTGTATCTGCCCTGCTTGGATCATTTTTTTTCATAAACACAGGACTGACAGACGCTTATTCTGTTCTCGCTGGTATAAAGTACCTCATACTATATTATCTGGTCATATATGGTACAGCTTTAATACTTACAGAAATAACAAAGGCGATTGACCTTGGCAGGGATATAAATCTTGCTTTTAAACTAGTTGCCTTTTCCTCAATTCCATTTCTTTTATGCCAGATCGTGAGCCGGTTGTTCGAGTCTTTCCTTTTTATTAATGTGCTTGCACTTTTCGGACTCTATGTTTTCTGGGTAGGCATGGAAAAGATAAAGAATCCCCCGGAACAGAGGAAAGTAACTTTATTGATCGCAGCAGCTATTACTTTTGTTGTGGTATTTTATTTTGCAGACTGGATTCTGTCCGGCTTATTCGATAAATTGTATTTTACATTCTTTGCCTGAGATCAAAATGAGGGCAGCTTCAGATATTACCATAAGAAATAAAAAGGCCTCACACGATTATGAGTTCCTGGACAAATTCATCGCAGGAATAAAACTGACAGGAACCGAGATAAAATCCATTAGGGCTGGAAAAGCCACACTTACTGATTCTTTCTGCGTTTTCAGAGACGGAGAGCTATACATTAAAGGGATGCATATTGCAGAGTACTGGTGGGGAAACCTCAATAATCATGATCCTTTAAGAGAGCGTAAGCTTTTATTGAAAACCCGGGAGTTGAAGAAAATAGAAAGGAAAGTAAAAGAGGCAGGTCTGACAATTATAGTGATTAAGGTATTTATTAATGAAAGGGGGCTGGCAAAAGCCGAAATTGCTGTTTCGAAGGGCAAAAAAGAATATGATAAGCGCGAAACCCTGAAGCGAAAGGATTCCGAAAGGGAACTCGACAGAATCAGGAAAAGATAGCTAGAAATTGGGGCTCAGCAGGTATCTTGAGTAGAAATTAACAATAAAATTTACAGCATCTTCTGAAGTATCAACAACAGTAAACAGGTTCAGATCACCGGGTGAAATATTATGTTCTTCCGCAAGCATCTCTTCATTAATCCACTTCATTAAACCGCTCCAGTATTTCTCACCTACCAGAATTATCGGGAATTTCCCGATTTTCCTTGTCTGAATAAGGGTTATTGCTTCAAATAGCTCATCAAAAGTCCCGAAACCGCCTGGTAGAACAATAAACCCCTGGGCGTATTTCATGAACATTACCTTCCTTACGAAGAAATGGTCGAAGGTGATAAGTTTGTCAGAATCTATGAACGGATTCGGCTTCTGTTCAAAAGGAAGATCAATATTTATTCCTACCGATTTGCCATTGCCTCTCTTAGCTCCCTTGTTTGCCGCCTCCATTATTCCGGGACCCCCACCTGTTATTATGCCATACCCGTTCTGTGTGAGCTTGAACGCTATTTCTTCCGCCAGCCTGTAATACTTATCATTGTAATGCGTCCTTGCCGAACCAAATATAGAGACGCATGGGCCAATCCTTGCAAGTTTTTCATAGCCTTCAACCAGCTCAGAGATAATTTTGAACACTCTCCATGAATCGGTTGTATGGATTTCCTGCCATGTCTTCTGTTCAAATGCCTCCTTTATAAGATCTTCCGGTTTATCCGTCTTCATAAAAAAAGATTTATTGACTCAAATATATAATAATTCTATGCCTTAAGCTCAGGTTCAAGAAATATTCCAGTATAGCTTTCTCTGCATTTGACTATTTTCTCGGGAGTTCCGGCAAAGATAATATCTCCTCCCTCCTTTCCTCCCTCCTTTCCGAGATCAATTATATAGTCTGCCATTTTTATAACATCCATATTGTGTTCGATTACAATGACTGTATTTCCCCTGTCGACTAGCTTATTGAGGACCTCAAGGAGCACCCTTACATCTTCAAAATGCAATCCCGTTGTCGGCTCATCAAGAATGTACATGGTCTTACCGGTATCGCGACGGGCAAGTTCCGTGGCAAGCTTTACCCTTTGAGCTTCCCCCCCCGAAAGAGTTGTGGACTGCTGTCCGAGTTTTATNTATCCTAATCCTACATCCTGAAGTGTTTTGATCTTGTGATGTATCGAAGGAATATTTGCAAAGAAATCGACTGCAATATTTATGGTCATTTCCAGCACATCACTGATTGATTGCCCTTTGTATTTAACTTCAAGCGTCTCCTTGTTATATCTCTTACCATTGCATTCAGTGCAATGGACATAAACATCAGGAAGAAAATTCATTTCAATTGTTTTCATCCCAGCTCCTTCACATCCTTCACATCTTCCACCTTTCACATTGAAAGAAAACCTGCCTGCAGTGAAGCCCCGGATTTTGGCTTCAGTTGTCTGCTCGAACAGTTTTCTTATATCTGTAAAAACTCCAGTATACGTTGCAGGGTTTGAGCGTGGTGTCTTTCCAATAGGAGACTGATCTACTTCAATGACCTTGTCGAGGTTTTCAAGTCCCGAAATATCCTTGTAAGGAAGCGGGGTTTTTCCTGAATTATGAAATTTTCTTGCCAGCGCCGGATGAAGGGTCTGATTAATCAGTGACGATTTTCCGCTTCCGGATACGCCGGTAACGCAAATAAATGTTCCCAGAGGCAAAACCATATCAACGTTATTAAGATTATGACCCGAGGCTCCTGTCATCACAAGAAATTTGCCATTTCCGGTCCGCCTCGCTTCGGGAATATGAAATTTCTTCTTCCNGTTAAGATACCCGGAAGTAAGNGTATCAAACGATTTCATCTCTTCAGGAGCTCCCCANGCAACTATCTGTCCCCCGTGACGGCCTGCCCCAGGACCCATATCGATTATGTNATCTGCTGAAAGTATCATTTCCTTGTCGTGTTCGACCACTATGACGGAATTACCTGAGTCCCTGAGTTCTTTCAGTGCTGCAATAAGTCTCCTGTTATCCCTTTGATGNAATCCGATACTTGGTTCATCAAGAATATATAACACATTGACAAGTCTCGATCCTATCTGGGTGGCCAGNCGTATCCTCTGGCTCTCTCCGCCCGAGAGTGTCCTGGCCCCCCTGTTAAGCGAAAGATATTCAAGTCCGACTTCAACCAGGAAACCAAGTCTTGCTCTAATTTCTTTAAGAATTTCCGCGGCAATCAGTTTTTGTTTTGAACTCATTTTTTCCTCAATATCCTTAAGGAAAAAAGTCAGATCCTTAATATCCATTGCAGCAAGCTCTCCGATATTTTTGTCAGCTATCCTGAAAAACATAGCCTCTTTCTTAAGTCTTGTTCCGTTACATTCAGGACAGGCGTCATACTGTACATACTGGTCCCTGATTCTCGTACCGTTCTTCTTGCCGTTTATCATCTCTATATTTCCAACAAAATTTACAACACCTTCAAATGTAAGAAAGTAGTTAGAGGTCATTCCAAGAGGGGTGTTTGAAAGCTTAAGCACTTCATCCGATCCGTACAGAACTTTGTTAAGGGCCTCTTCAGGTATGTCCCTGATAGGGGTATCGAGTGTAAAGCCATTCTTTTCTGCAATAGCCTCTATTTGCCAGAATATCCAGACATTCTTATATTTTCCCAGAGGTTCTATGCCTCCTTTGCGTATACTGAGAAGAGGATCTGGAATCAGCTTTTTAATATCAATGCTTGAAATTTCTCCCAGTCCGTTGCAATGAGGGCAGGCACCCTGAGGGGAATTGAAAGAAAAGGTATGCGGGGCCGGTTCATTATAGGAAAGTCCGGTAGAAGGACACATTAAATGCCGGCTGAAATATCTTGGGTCAGTGCCTTCAGATTCAAGAACCATCATAATCCCGTCACCCTGGTCAAGTGCAACAAGCACTGAATCTCTAAGCCTTTTGTCAGCTATATCACCAACCTTGAATTTATCAACAACAAGTTCGATATTATGTGTCTTATACCTGTCAAGCTTTAGTCCTGGAACAATCTCCCTGATTTCGCCGTTGATCCTCACATGAAGGAATCCCTTCCTTCGGAGTTGTTCGAACAGCTCTTTATAATGCCCTTTCCTTCCTTTTACAATAGGTGCCAGAAAATAGACTTTTTTGTCATTGAACCTCGTTTTTACAAGTTCAAGTATCTGGTCGTCAGTATATTTGACCATCTTCTCACCTGAAGCCCAGGAGAATGCCTCACCTGCTCTGGCATACAGGAGTCTCAGAAAATCATAGATTTCGGTGATTGTCCCTACTGTAGATCTTGGGTTTTTGTTAGTGGATTTTTGCTCTATCGAGATTACAGGGCTTAGTCCTGTAATTTTATCAACATCAGGCCGTTCCATCCCCCCCAGGAACTGACGTGCATATGATGAGAGTGTTTCCATGTAACGTCTCTGACCTTCAGCATATATGGTATCAAAGGCCAGAGATGACTTTCCGCTACCGCTTAATCCTGTTATGACAACTAGTTTGTTACGGGGAATAGTGACATCAATATTCTGCAGATTATGTACTCTGGCTCCAAGGACTTTTATTTCATCATTCATCTCAATCCTAACCCTTCAATCGATCAGTTTAAAGTATCAGCTTCTTCAAAGGAACGCATCCCTTCTGCGGGAATTTTAATAAAATATTCTTTATTGGGTTTGGGAGTCAGATATGGTTTCCTTAACCACGGATTCAGGAACTTCAGCATTTTATAATTAGTCCCAAACTTTTTTGCAAATGCAGAAAAATCGGCAACTGCTGTATCCACTTTAACATCATAGTAATTTAAGACCGGATAGAGATCGCTTTTAGCCAGGGTGAATCCAAATGCCTGCGGATCGGTAATTACAAGCTTATAGGCTACTGCCCTGAAGATATATCTGGCCGTTTCTTCTGCAAGGAGGAGATCATAATAACTATTTTCCTTTTGTATTCTGATCTGTTCGTCAAGTGCTGCCCTGCCTCCGTTATATGAAGCAGCTGTAAGAGTCCAGTTTCCATATTTTTCATAAGATTTCAGGAAATAGTTGCAGGCAAATTGTGTCGATTTCTCAAGATCGTAACGCTCATCCACCACATTATTGATCTCCATTCCATCCTCCCTGCCGGTTTCTGCCATGATCTGCCAGAAGCCTGTGGCTCCGGCCGGTGATACCATGTTGCTAAATTCACTTTCGGCTGCAACCAGGTATTTGAAATCGTCAGGGATACTATTTTTTTTTAGAATCTTTTCAATTACCGGTAAATATCGGTTTGCTCTTTTTATTATCATAATAGTAGACGAGTGCCTGTAGGCACTTGTAAGTATTTCCCTGTCAAGACTTTCCCTTGTATCAAAATTATTAAGTGGCATCTTCTCTCCCGCAAAACTTACATTGTCAGGGATCCTGTAAGGTTTATTATAGTATGTTGTATCTTTGAAAGAGTATTCCTCGGCAGTTTTAAAGGAACCTTTAAAACTCTGATTAACAACAAAAACTAAAGCTGCAATCAAGATTATTATAAATCCGGCGGTCAGAGATTTCTTATGTTCTTTAATCATTATTAACTATTGGTTTTAGAAACAAAATGCAAAGGTAATGTTTTTGCATTTCATAATTATACCAACGTAATTCTAAAATGAATAAAGGAATTCCGGAAATGAGAAGAATTAAAATGGAGTTTAGCTTGATGGATCAGAATTTATAAGAGAGTCCCGAAAAAACACCGAATGAAAAAGGATGTGATTTTAGTCCTGAGAACTCATTGAACGGATTTATATAATACTTGAATGTTGGTTCAAGATTAAGTGAGAATTTATCGGTGATATTATATTCCATCCCCATACCAACTGAGCTGCTGACCATCAAAGGATTCAAACCTTCAGTCCTCCCTACATTGTACCTGTTCCCATCAATAACGGTATGAACCGTATTATTTACAAGAAGGTTATATGATAATCCTCCTATAAGGTTAAAATCAATGCTCTTGTCTATAAGCTTATATCTTAAAATAAACGGCATCTCAAGATAACTAAAATTCTGGAACAGAGAATTATTGATATAAGAAAGGTTGGCTTTGGCAGGATCAAAGACATCATTTGTGTACATCGTCTGAACACGGTCTCCTGAATAGTCGCGCAGGAACACATCGGCATTATCTGTATAGATCCTTCCGTTCGAAGTCAGAACTTCAAAATTATGGTCTCCCTTTGTATAATCATACTCTCGGAATCCGGCAAATGAGCTGATACCGTCAACTTCATTTCCAACAGATGCATAGTATAATCCTGACTGGATGCTGATCTTTTTGCTGATCTTATATGCAAAGCCAACTCCTCCGGTATATGAAAGTCGTGTTTGCTCTCCGGAACTGATCTGGTCCGATAAATCGCTGCTGCTCAGCTCGGGTTGAAGATAAACTGTCGGTGAGGCCATTGCCGTAATTGACCACTTGTTTATTTTTTCTTTTGGCTCTTCAAAATCGTACATTTTCATGGTACCATCGCCAGCGTTGTTGATTTCACCATTGTAGCTGAAACCACGAATTACCTGTAAGCTTGGTGGAATTATCAAATTATCGCTGGTTGTCAGTTCCCGGTATTTATTAATAATCTCAATATCAGATGATCCGATATTTCCCCTGTCAGATAAATCAGCAACAGGCTGTTCATCTGTGTTACTCTTTTCAATGATTGTTCCTGCCACCTTGTTGCTGGCAGGTTTTCCGTTTATTTGTGTTTTGCTGGTTGTATTTCCTCTTGCCTGGATAAACTGGTCTCCCACCGCAATAAAAGGATCCTGCGCTGAGTCTGTAATTTCGTTGCTCCAACGATAAGCAAGAAAGCTAATTGATAATAATACAGCAATAAGAGCTGCACTCCGGAGGAACAAAACAGGTCTCTGCTTTTTCCGTATTACAGGAAAAATATTATTCCAGACATCAACCGGCGGAAGGACCTCATAATCCTTGAGCCCATTCCTGAAAAGAAGATCAATATTTGCTCCTTCTTTAGCCACTAACCACTTTCTTTTTTATTCCCGTATACAGATTTACTTTTTTCTGAAGAATAATTCTTGCCCTGGACAAATTAGATTTTGAAGTACCTTCTGAGATATTTATCATATGGCTTATCTCTTTATGTGAATAGCCTTCAATAGCAAAAAGATTAAAGACCATCCTGTACTTGGGAGGCAACTCTCTGATAATATTAAGCAGATCGACTGCTTCAAGACCTGTATAATCCTCAGTATCAGGAGCAGCATCAGGCTCCGGAATCAGATCAATATCATCAACCCTGTAGAGATTATGTTTGTTCCGGTATTTCTCAAGCGCAGTATTGACAACTATCCTGTGCATCCATCCTTCAAAAGAACCTTCATATTTATAATGGATGAGGTTTTCAAATATTTTGATAAATCCTTCCTGAAGTATATCTCTTGCCTCATCATCATTACCAGAATACTGAAGACACACAGCATATAATTTAGCCGCATGTCTCCTGTACAGAAGTTCCTGATCTCTTCTGCTGCCAGCCAGACAACCCTTTATTATGTTTCTAATTTCAGGCAAGGTTTAAAACCTTTTGAGAATATAAAAATAAATAAAAATTGTCTGAATACCAGCATTTCTTAATAGATTGATGTAAAAAAACCAAAAAAGGTTGCGTCTAATCATTCATAAGCCTTAGAAAGGCTACAGGCAAGGGGCTTCAGGCTAATGGTGACTGGTGACAGGCGGCTAGTCTGATTTCTTCAGTCCGCTGCCTGAAGCCCATAGCCAGCCGCCTGTAACTTTATATATGTATTACCTCACCATAGGCAGCAGC
>JGI11641J44799_10000264_pt1 | contig 15235 bp, 18 predicted proteins | sample WetSurSiteA1Bulk_FD_44799 | JGI IMG/M metagenome (IMG submission 44799) | reverse complement strand
AAAGGCAAGTGGGGTGTTACATATGACTGGTCTGGTTCTTGCAAAGTAGAACGTTGCTTAACTGCACCATATTGGAATTGGGGTCCAGTTTATGCAGCTTTGACTGAACAAGTAATTGCTGGTACTTACACTCCCGGTTGGGATTATTTTGACGCTGATAGCGGTGGTTTAGGCTTATATGGTTTTATGGATGGTGAAGTATTAACAACTGGTTTAGCTGATTTGCCACCCAACGTTATTAATGAAGTCGAACGTTTGGTAAAGCAAGCTTTAGCAGGAAAGTTTACTAGATTTGACGTGTTTACTGGTCCAATCAATGATAATCAAGGTAATTTGATTGTACCAAAGGGCGAACATTTAGAACAAGCAGATTTGGACCAATTTCCGGAATATGGTCTAGGTTGCACTTATTGTATGAAGTGGTGGGCGGAAGGTATTACCGCAGAATTACCTGATACGGGTGGATAAAGATTAAATAATATTTGGGAGGCGGCGTGGTGTGACACGACAGAGGCGCAGTTGAAACCCGCAGAATCATTGCGGTACAAGGGTGTAACTGCATCGAACAACTACGGACAGCCAAAGATTGAGTGCGAGACTCACTAGTCAGGTTTAAATCCTGACCTCCCAAATTATTTATTGATAAATTAAGAAGAGGATAAAAATGTATAAAGTACCGGGACGTATGATTTATTGTAGTACGATTAAACAATGGATACAGGAAATTTTATGGTGTTATGTGATAATGAAATTATTTCGTACAGATATAGAAGGCATGACAGAAAATTACGGAAATCCTCCTGTAGCTGAAACGGTAGAAATACCAAAATAAGAATAATTAAGATTGACCCTTGACAAAACTTGAAAAATGTGGTATAATAGTAATATAATGCAAGCGAGAGCGAACAGGTACGCTAACACTCTGTAAAAGTGCGGTCAAAATGACTATGTTGGTCCGATTCCAACCGCTTGCACCTTTGGGGATTGGCAGACGTGCCGAGTGGTATAGGTCGGGAACAGCCGACCAAACGTGTTCGACTCACGTAATCTCCACCATGCGAAGTCCCACGATTCCGAGGGCAAACCGGAAGCCTCTGGCAAATTCGGAACAGAGCATTTGTGCCGAGGGACAGCTTGAAAACACATAGCTTAAAACTAGTGCGACCATCGGGAGAGACCGATAATATATCCGGGTGGTGTAATGGAAGCACGACATCCTGATAAGGTGTAAGCATGAGTTCGACTTCTCAAACCGGATACCATCAAAAGGGATAGGGAATCTAGACCCAAAAAGCGTAATCCTAAACGCCTTCCCTTTTGAAAGTTTTATTAGGAACTACTTGGGAGGTAGATATGAATTGTATTAATTGTAATAAAGAGACAGATAATCTTAAATTTTGTAGTCAACATTGTTCGGCAATTTTTAATAAAAGATATGCTGATGAAAGTGGGATTATTAGAAGGCAAAAGGCATTAGATGAATATTATTTTAATCCTAATTATTGTGGTTACTGTGGAGAAGTTATAGATGTGAGAGAAGGAAAGGTAACACAAACACGCAAAAAGAAATTTTGTAATTCTTCTTGCGCAGCTAGTTTTAATAATAAAACAACAAAGAAAAAAGAAGATAGATTTTGTTTTGTTTGTGGAAAAAAATTAAACAAAAGATTAAAAAAATATTGTTCTTATCATTGCCAGCAGGAAGATTACTCTAGTATTGCAATTGGAAAATGGATTTCTGGTGAATGGGATGGAACAGTGGGCAAAGAATTTAAAATAATATCAAATTATATTAGAAATTATTTATTGAAAGAATCAGACGGAAGATGCAACATTTGTAAAAATTCTACTTGGTTAGGAGAACCAATTCCATTAGAAATTCATCATAAAGATGGTAATTGGAAGAATAATAGACGAGAAAATCTAGATGTAATTTGTCCTAATTGTCATGCTTTAGAAACAAAAAACCATAAATTTTCAAATAAATCTCCTGATATTTATCGTAACAAAGTAAGAAAAGAGAAAACATATCGTAACATAACAAGTTAAAATAAAAATATTGAGAGGAGTCTAAGGCAGACAACCGTCCTCATAAGGCGGGGCAGAAATGCACAGCGAGTTCGATTCTCGCCTTCTCAACTTGCGGGAGGGAGGTAAGGCATCTCTAGAGCCTCATAAACTCTACCAACTCGGTTCGATTCCGTTTGTCCCGCTACTATGCCGCAATAGCTTAACGCAAAGCAACTGGTAACAGACAAGAATGTTGGCTCGTAGCCAACTTGCGGCTTTTTGACAATCCTAGAGACGCAAAATGCCTTTAGAGCGGAGACGCAACGTGCCTTCCAGATTGTCAATATTCAGGGTGTTGGTCAAATGGCAGACTACTTTATTCGGAATAAAGACATAGTGGTGGTTCGACTCCACTCATCCTGACTATCTAGGAATGGTGTAGTCCGGTAGCATACTTCCCTAGGACGGAAGAGGTCGCAGGTTCAAATCCTGCTTCTTAGACCTAATGGAACAAGAGCGCTTATCTGAAGTCTGATAGGATAAGGCATATAACTTGAAGAGCCTCTCTATCGGGGAGCAGAACCTTCGATATGATGCGCCACTGCTTGTTGGTGAAAGCCCGACTTCCATTATTGACCAGTGTGTATTGTTCTACGGAATGAGAAAAGCCTTGTAAACGGGAGCGGTCAACTCCCCGACAACATCCTCCTCGTATTCTGCTAGGCAAGTTCTTAGCGAGAGCAGATGAAAAAGATTAGAATTATTTTCTGCTGTAAAGAATACAGTACACACAATAAAAAGGGAGAATAGAAAGGAACTTATAAGCCTTTTGACAAGTGTAAACCTCTCACTTTCTCCCTATAAATTTATGAGGTTTTAGAGGAAAAATGAGCAAATTTAAAGACTTATCAGGAATAAGATTTGGAAGATTAATTGTAATAGAGAGAACAAACAAACCAGACTACGTAAAAGGTTATAAAATATATTATTTGTGCAAATGTGATTGTGGAAAAGAAAAAACCATTCGCAGAGAACATTTACTATCTGGAAAAACAAAATCTTGTGGTTGTTATCAGCACGAAATAGAACATAATAGAATTGGAAAAACTGCAAAAAATGAATTATTTTGGAGATACACATCGAGCGCTAAAAGAAAAAATATTGTCTTTTCTTTGACAAAAGAAGAATTTTTAGAAATTACATCGAAGAACTGTTTTTATTGTGGTTTAGAGCCTTTTAAAGTTAAAAATAGTAAATGGGATAATGGAAATTATATTTTTAATGGAATAGATAGATTAGACAATACTAAAGGATATATTGAAAGTAATGTTGTTCCTTGTTGTTGGACATGTAATCAAGCCAAACACGAAATGATGGTTACTGATTTTTACGAATGGAGTGATAGACTTTACGAATACAGACATAAAATTGCATAATACACACTAAAAAATATGAGTGGCGGTGTGGTGGAACACACTCGATGACCGCATGTAGACGTTGTACGCTGGCGGGACCCGGCTGAATAAAGCCCTATTGAAAGCGAAACACGTAATCAGGTTAAAATCCTGACCGCTCACATACTCGTGTAGTTCAGCGGCTGAACAACTCTCTTATAAGGAGCAATACGGTGGTCCGATTCCACCCACGAGTACTCTGAATGTTTAAGTACATTCTTATACAGGGATATTGTAGGGACTTGGTGGTTGGGTGGAGTATCCCCTAGTGCACTAGACAAACCGCAACCAATAATCAAGGGAGAATAGGAGAGAAGTCATGAACTTTCCGAAAAGCGTAAACCTCTCGCTTTCTCCCTTAAAATTTATGAGGTTTTAGAGGAAACATGAATGAAAAAGAAGATTTAGTTGGTAACAGATATGGAAGATTATTAGTAGTAAAAAGAGTTGAAGCCCCAAAACATTTAAAATATAGAAAAGGAATTTATTATTTGTGCGAATGTGACTGTGGAAATGAAAGTATTGTTTACAAATATCGTTTAATGAATGGTCTCACAGGGTCTTGTGGATGTTATAAAAAAGAAAAATTTGCAGTATTTAAAGATTTAATTGGAAAAAAATTTGGAAGGTTATTGATAATAAAGAGAGAAGAGAATGATTCTTTCGGAGCCGCCAGATTTTTATGTAAATGTGATTGTGGAAACGAAAAAATTATAAGGTCACACGATTTAATTAATGGAAAAACTATTTCCTGTGGGTGTTATCATAAAAAAATCATATCTTTGGAAAACGGAAAAGCTTCTTTAAACCAAGTATATGATAGATATAAGCGTAGTTCTAAAACTAAAAATATTATTTTCTCTCTATCTAAAGATGAGTTTTTTGAAATAACTCAAAAAAATTGTTTTTATTGCGGCTCAGAACCATCAAATATACAAAAAAACAATTGGAAAACAGGAGATTTCATTTATAATGGAATAGATAGAATAGATAACAGGAAAGGCTATATCGATGATAATGTTGTGACTTGTTGCTGGAAATGCAATCAAGCTAAAAGTAAAATGAATATTGATGAATTCTATGAATGGAGCGATAGAATTTATAAATACAGACATATAAATTTAAATAAAATATACGGAGAATAATTATGAAAGTTTTATTAGAGGACGGAACAGATATCGATGATTTCTTAAAAGAAATGGATATAGAAAACAACAAAAAGAACTTTCGTAATTGGTTCAACAAAAATTTTCCCAAGGGAATTCCGGGTGTTGATTTTGCGGCATATTATGTTCTCACCCACCCTTGGGTTATTTTATTTGAATGGAAACGCCAAATAAAATGGGGTTGGCAGAGAGTTTCAAGAGGATACGATGACCGGGCAGTATGGCATGTGGGTTATTATTTGTCCGAAATACTTCCTCCAATTATAAGACAATTAAAAAAGGTAAAACACGGTTTTCCTGTTAGAATGTATGAGGGTGCGGAAGATTTCCCTATCTCAGAAATGGAGTTGGGTTCAATTGATAAAGATGGAAATTATGTAGAAACAGAAGAAGAAAAAANAGCAGCAGAAAAATGGGATAAGATTTTAGATGAGATTGCTGAAGGTTTTGAATGTTATCTAAAATTTGATGAGGAATTTGATTATAAAATTCCCCGAGAAGAGGATGAGAATTATAAAAAATTTCAACATGCTTTAGATTTACTAAAAGAACACTATGAAGATTTGTGGGATTAGAGAGGAGGGACATGATATCGATTTGGGTACTTGTTTTTACTTTTATTATACTTGTTGGAATGGTAATTCATCAGTGGTGGAAGTATAGAACGTTACTAGAATGTTATAAATGTACAATTTTTTATTTAGATTTATATATAAAACAATATGGTCAATCTTTCGAAATGTGTGATAGGATAATCAATGATGCTGAAAACAAAGAATAATCTTAATGTGAGGAATTTTGTTACTGTAATTTTTAGTTATGACCGTCCAATGCAATTAGATTTAACTTTGAATACTTATGAAAAATATTCTTTAAATCGTAATATAGAGCACGAGTTTGTTATTTATAAAACATCAGATAATAGATATGAAAACGCTTATAAACAAGTTGCTAAAGAACACCCTAACATAAAATTTATAAAAGAAACTACATTTAAAATTAATTTATATCAGTGTATTAAAGGAAAAGAATATGTTATGTTTTTAGTAGACGATTGTATATTTACTAGAATATATTCTATTAAAGAAGTGTTAGATTTTGTTTATATGTGTCAAGGGGCGCTTGGTTTTTCGCTAAGGTTAGGTATGAATACAAAATATTGTTATCCTTTAAATGTTGAGAATAATTTACCATTTATGCAACCTCTAGGTACTAATTTACTGGCTTTTAATTGGAGAGACGCAGGACAAGGAGATTTTTCATACCCCTTGGAAGTCTCTAGCTCTGTATATAGGATAGATGATATTAAACCAATTATAGAAGGTATTCATTATTCTAATCCCAATCAATTAGAATGGGTAATGTATAATTACATTCCTAATCTTGTTAATAGACCGTTTTTATTATGCCACGAGTCATCTGTGGCATTTTGTGCTCCTATAAACAGGGTACAAACAGAAAACAACAATAGAGTAGGAATAAATCCTTATTATAGTGTTGAGAACTTATTGGATTTATATGAAAAAGGCTATAGAATAAATACCCTTCCTCTTGGTGGTTTTATTTCTAATGGTTGCCATCAAGAAATTGAATTTGATTTTCTAGAACCGACGGAAAATAAATATGACAATCGGGAATATAGATAGAGATATAGAAAAATTAATAGAGAAATTAGGAGAAGATTATAATATATTAGACTATGCTTATAATGCTAAAGAATTTATAGCAGGAAAAACACCAATATATTATTCCGGTATGTATTGGGACAATCGTGAAATTATTGCTGCGGTTGAATCTCTTTTGGTTGGAAAGTGGTTTTCGGCAGGAGAAAGAGTAAAGGAATTTGAACATAAATTTTCTAAAAAAATAAATCAGTTATTCGGAGTTATGACAAACTCAGGTTCGAGTGCTAATTTAATAATGATTGCTGCTTTAAAAAAATATTATGGTTGGGAAAATAATGATGAAATAATTGTATCGGTGGTAGGTTTTCCAACCACCATTTCTGTAATCATCCAAAACAATTTAATACCTATATTTATAGATATTGAATTAGATACTCTTAATTTTGATATATCTCAAATAGAAAAAAATATTTCTCATCACACTAAAGCAATATTTTTATCCCCTGTTCTCGGTAATCCTCCCGATGTTGATGATTTGATTTATTTATGTGAGAAATATAATTTGAAACTAATTCTAGATTGTTGTGACAGTTTAGGTACTAAATGGAATAAAAAATTGCTTGTAGAATATGCGGTTGCTTCATCCCATTCTTTTTATCCTGCTCATACTATTTCGACAGGAGAAGGTGGGATGATTACTACTGATATTAGAGAAGTTTCTAATATAGCCAAAAGCTTTGTAACATGGGGTAGAGCTTGTATATGTTCTGGTATAGAAAATTTATTACCCAATGGTGTTTGTAATCATCGTTTCGATAAATGGTTAACTGATTACGATGGTATTATAGACCATAAATATGTATTTGAGAATATGGGTTATAATCTTAAACCTCTAGATTTACAAGGTGCAATAGGTTTAATACAGGTAGATAAGCTTGATGAAATCCTTTTTAAAAAAAAGGTAAGTAAGCAAAGAATATCTGAAATTTTTTTAAAAAATATAACTAATATTAAAATTCCAAAAGAGCTATATTTGTCTGAAACTGCTTGGTTTGGCACACCTTTTATATGTGAATCTAAAATTCAAAAACAAAAGCTGGTCGGTTATTTAGAAAGCTGTAAAATACAAACAAGAAATTATTTTGCTGGTAATATATTACTGCATAAAGGTTATAATCATTTAGGAAATTATATAAATTATCCTAACGCAAATATAATTTTTGATTGGGTATTTTTTGTGGGTGCATCCCCTCATTATGATTATGAAGTATTCAAATATATAGATAAAATTACAAAGGAATTTAACAATGAATAGTCTTGTATTAGGATATGGGCAATTAGGTAAGGAAATAGTAAAACAGACAGGTTGGAATTATATAAGTAGAAAAAAAGATAAGTTCGATATTTGCGATATGAATACATATTTTGAATTATTTAATAATTATAATCTTGTTATAAATTGTGTTGCAAATACAAACACTTATTCTTTAAATAAAGAAGCAATGTTAGAAGTAAATTTCAAAGCTGTTGTAAAACTTTCATCATGGTGTAATAGTTTTGGTGTAAAATTAGTACAAATAAGTTCTGATTATATATATGCCGATTCTGTATCTAATGCTAGTGAAAAAGATGTTCCAGTACACGCTAGAAATTGGTATTCTTATTCTAAACTGTTAGCAGATGGGTATGTGCAAACCATGTCTGATAACTATTTGCTTATACGCACTTCTTTTAAACCATATCCATTCCCATATGAAAAAGCTATAACAACTCAAAAAGGTAATTTTGATTATACGAATAATATAGCAAGTTTAATAATAAAATTAATTGAAAAAGACGCAAAGGGAATTTTTAATGTTGGCACTGAGATTAAAACAATATATGATTTAGCAATAAGAACAGTACCCGATGTGGAAAAAAGTTGGAGTATATTACATCCGTCTATGCCTACAAATATTACCATGAATGTAAATAAAATGAAGGAATTTTTAAATGAAGATTAGTATAGCCATTCCTTGTTATGAAATGGGAGGATGGGGCTATAATTTCTTACAATATTCTTTAGATATATTGAAAAAACAAAATTTTTTAGATTTTGAAGTTGTTGTTTCTGACCATTCTATAGATAATGAAATAAAGAAAACATGTGATAAAAATAAAGATTTAAATATAAAATATATTAAAAATAAAAAAAATAGAGGTTCTTCTTCTGCAAACGCAAATAGTGCTATTTTGAATTCTTCCGGAGAAATCATAAAAATATTATGTCAAGATGATTATTTATATGGTGTAGATGCTATTAAAAACATTGTGGTTGGTTTTGATTATAAAAGAAAATGGTTATTATCCAGTTATCTTCATACTCAAGACAGAAAGAATTTTATTAATTATCATTTGCCAAAATTTTCAAACAAAATATATTTAGAAAATCTTGTTGGTACACACAGTTGTCTTTCTATATTAAATGATGACCCAATTTTTTTTGATGACAATTTGATTTGGTATATGGATTGTGATTACTATTATCGCATGTATAAAAAATATAATAATCCTGTAATATTAACNGAACCAACAGTAGTGCAGTTTTTGTGGTCCGGGCAAGTTACAAATACTTTAATCACAGATGAATTAGTAAAAAGAGAAGAGGAATATATTTTGAATAAATACAGAGAAGAGGAATTTAATGAAACTAAGTAAAATAGAATTTTATTTTAATCTATACAAAAAAACTCCCGGTGATTTAGAAGAGCATATGGACACGTTAAGACAATATGCTTCCGATAGTAAAACTATAGTGGAATTGGGCACTAGGAAAGTGGTTAGTACATGGGCATTTCTCGCTGCTCATCCTGAAAAAATGATATGCGTAGATATTGTTCACCCACAGGAATATGATGCAGGTTATGCGCTAAATGACGCAATTGTTTCTTGTGCCGAAGAAGGGATTGACTTCAAGTTTATACAAGAAGATGATTTAAAAATAGAATTAGAAAAAATGGATTTGTTATTTATTGATACATTACATAATAAAGAACAACTCAGCAAAGAACTAGAATTACATGGTAATAAAGCCAAAAAATATATCATATTTCATGATACAGAAATTCCAGAAATGGCAGAAACTATTAATGATTTTTTGAGCAAAAATGAAGAGTGGAAATTATTAGAAAACAGACATAACAATAATGGTTTGATTGTGATAGGTAGAAATGGCTAAGATACAACTTCCAGATGTTACTCTTATAGCACCTACAGGTTTACATGTGCCTGAAACAATAACAGCTATAGAAAAATGTTGTGTGGGAATTGATTTTGGGGCTGTTAAATTAGTCGCACCTGAAATTCCAGAAAATACTCCTGATTATATAGTTTTCGAAAAATGTGATGAAATGGATAGTTATTTTAATTATAATAATTATGTCTTTCGAAATCTTTATAATCATGTGCAAACAAGTCACTGCNTATTGATTCAATATGACTCTTGGATAATTAATTCTGAATTATGGNACAATAGTTGGTTAGAATACGACTATATAGGTGCACCTTGGGCAATAAAAGACGANGCNTATATAGCGTGGCATTCTAATGAACACGTNAGAGTTGGCAATGGTGGTTTTTCTCTTAGGAGTAAAAAACTAATAGGAATACCTAGTTTATGTGATTTACCCTTAACTCAAGAGCAAGGATTTTACAACGAGGATGGAAACGTATGTTGTTATTATAGAGTAGAATTTTTAGCCGAAGGAATAAAATATGCACCAGTGGATGTTGCGGCAAAATTTTCTTTTGAAACGCCTGTAGAAGAAAACTTTGGAATCATGCCCTTTGGCTTTCATAAAAATTATCCACGTTATATAACGGGGTAAATATGTCAACAATAGGTTTTCAAACATCTTGTTATAGTAAGTCTTATAAGTTATTATTAAAAGATGGTTTACTAANAAATTTTCTAGATAGATTTAAAGAAATAGATTTTTTTGAAAAGACTATTATTATTAATAATGTAAATTGGTCAGATAAAGATGAAATAGAAAAGTTATTAGTATTTTATCCTAGTTTTAAATATTATTATGCATATAAAGAACTTTATAATAATGTATTACAAAGTTTTAATCTCAATGTTTCTGATTTTCCTGATTATGGATTACATTATTCAATTCAACATTTTGTAGGTCTTTATTATACAAAATGTGATTATCTATTGCATGTTAGTGAAGATTGCAACATTGATAACTTGGATTCTCAATATATAAAAGATTGCATAGAGATATTGGAATCTAATTCTGATTACCTATANGCACAGCCTAGATGGGGTACTGACCCAAATAAAGGAACAATTGAAGAATCAATTAGAAGAGATGGCAAATTTCATATAGCTAAAGGTTGTACTGACCAGATATATCTTATAAGAACAAAAGATTATAAACAAGATATTTATCATTATGAACATCCGGATTCAAATAGATATCCTCCCAAAGGAGGAAATTCTTTTGAAAGAAGAGTTAATTCTTATATGCAGTGTAATAACAAATATAGAGTAATTCANAATGATTATNATTATATTCATGGATATTACGATAATATTATAAAAGGAGCCTGATGGAAACAAAAATAATATCAATAGCNGATAGATATCCGGAGTTTATAGAATATCAAAATATTTCTATAAAAAAATATGTTNAAGGGGATTATCGCTATGTTGTTTTTAATAATGCTGCTGANAATAGGATAAGAAGCGAAATAAATTCTGCTTGTGAGAAACTAGACATAGAGCATTATGAATTATTTGGAAATTATAATACACATAGCAGCCCTATACACGCAGAAGCTATGAATTCAATATGGAACGGTTATCTTTCAGATAAAAAAGGATGTGTATTTTGGCTCGATGGAGATATGTTTTTTATCTCATCAATTAATATTGGGAATTTAGCAAAAGATTATGATATAGGATACTCTCCTATATATAGAGATGGTTATAATATAGAATGTATGTGGACAGGTGTATTGTTTTTTAATTTAGATACTATACAAAGGGATATTGATTTTTCATTAACAAACATCAATGGTTTTAATACAGATACCGCTGGAATGACATATTGGTATTTAAAAAAATATCCTGATTATCGTAAAGCATATTTCAGTGTAAATACTATTTATTATTTTGATGATAAAGTATTGATTACTGCCCTGAACGGTTGTTCTGGTAATATAAATTTTACAAATAATATACCAGATGAAAAATATTGTGATAATAGACTTTTTCCTTATGAAAAAGAAGATGATAATTATCTAGAAAATTACAGACGAATTTATGAACAGCACAAGGTTATAGTAAAAGAGTATTCTTTTCCTAAACCATATGATTTTGATTTAATCAGAATAGAAGGCACAGATAATGAATTTATTTTTCATTATAAAAGCGCAAGTTGGCATGAAAGATATGGGGATGGTTATAATGCTCATTCAATTAGTAAAAAAGAATCACTTAAAAATTTAATATTGTATAAGGATTAGAGAATTGGAAAATAAACACGAAATAAGAAAACTTATTGGAGATAAACCGGACCCTATAATTTTTGAAATAGGGTCAGCAGACGGAAAGGATACAGAACAATTTCTTTATGCTTTTAATGATTTAGATTTTAAAATGTATTGTTTTGAACCAGATAAAAGAAATTTGAAAGTATTTAAAAAAACAATAAAGGATAATAGGATAAAATTATTTGAAGGTGTTATTGGAGATAAGACAGGTGAAGTAGCTTTTTATACTTCAACAAAAAGTCGTGATAAAAAAGTAAATTTAATTTATTCTAGTTCACTAAGGAGACCTGCTAAAGCGTTATTTGAAGTACCTAAATGGGAAGAATATTTTCAAAGTGAGAAAGACAATTTTAAACCAACAGTTGTAGAATCAGTAACGTTAGATGATTTTGTGCTTAAAAATAATATTCCTTATATATCCTATGTTTTTGCTGATGTACAAGGTTGTGAGGACCTTATGATTATTGGTGGTAAAAATACTTTCGATACAAAAGTTAGATATTTATATACAGAATATAGCAATAAGGAATATTATATGGGAGAACCAAATTTAGCGCAAATATTATCTTTGTTACCTAATTATGAATTACTAATAGATTTTGGTACTGATGTATTATTAAAAAATAGGAGATTATAATGTATTTATATAAAAAAGAAATGATTAAACAGTTTAAATTTCCTTTTAAGGGACTAGAAAANATAGAACANTCTTATTCACAAGCTTTACAAGATATGTTTGTTTTATCCGTCTTAGATGGTAAAGAAAAAGGGACTTTTTTAGAAATTGGAGCATCCTCTCCAATATTTATTTCTAATACATATCTCCTTGAATCTGTATTCANATGGAATGGTATTAGTATTGATATTAATAAAGGAATGGTNGGTAATTTTTCTGAAATAAGAAAAGCACAATTAATAATAGACGATGCTACAAAAATAGATTATTTAAATATTTTAGAAGAATATAACTGGTTTCATGATACTGATGACGCACGTGTTGATTATTTACAAGTAGATATTGAACCATCGAGCAATACTTTTTTATGTCTAAAACGTCTACCTTTTAGAAAGTGGAGATTTTCTGTAATTACATATGAAACCGATTATTATGACCCCGCNACAGATAAGAGTATTTCNGAATCAATTCGACGTGAATCGAGAGAAATATTTGATAGTTTCGGATATGTTTTAGTAAATGGTAATGTAGAAAACGCAGGAGGAGACCCCTTTGAAGATTGGTATCTTGATTCTCAATATTTTTCATCAGAAATAATCAATAAATTTAAAAGAGAATCAGATATTCCTATGAGAGCAAAAGACTATATGCTGAGTATGCCAGAATGATTATAACAGAATTATATGACGGTCAAGGCTTTGGAAATCAACTTTGGACATATACTGTAGCCAGAGTAGTTGCTTATAGAAAAGGATATGATTTTTGTGTTATAGGGCGAGAGAATTATAAAGGTAAAGATATTATAGATTTGGATTACGGAAAATCTATATCTGAAATTCCTAATAATATTAACTATGTTGAAGAAAATATGATAAAAAATCCCTCAGGAGTATATCTTACAAAATTTGATGAAAAAGTATGGAATGCTCCCGATAATACTAAGTTAGACGGAGGGATGCAATCTATGAAATATATTGAAAATTATAAAAAAGAAATAACAGAATGGTTAAAAATAAAAGAAAATAAAGTACATACTTTTTTTAGCCGTGATAATGCTTGTGTTATTCATATTCGTGGTGGTGATTATTGGGGGGCAGGCAAGACAATGTTACAACCGCAATATTATATTAACGCTATGAATTATATGTTATCTATTGACGAAAGCATGGAATTTTTCATAGTGACAGATGATATAAGAATTATACAGAATTATCGTTTTGGAAAGAATGTTTATTATGTTGGAAGTTGCATAAAAAATGAAGCAGATAAATATAGAGCCGCACATCATATTGGAGGCGATATTTCTTTAGATTATGCAATATTAAACAGTGCTAAAAATATTATTTTGAGCAATTCAACTTTTGGATTTTGGGCGGCGTGGACAAATACTATTATGAAAAATATTATTGCTCCTAAATATTGGTTTGCACATAATTATAATAGTTTTTGGTCTACTGCTGATATGGAAGTAAAAAGATGGAAATACTTAGATACGGAAGGAAATGTTTATGAAGCATAAAATTTATGCAGCCAGTGAATTTTTTAATGAATTAGATATGTTAGAAATACGTCTTGAAACTATGTATCCTTATGTTGATTATTTTATTATATCCGAAAGTGTAAGGACACATTCGGCTAAACCCAAACCTCTTTATTATAATGAAAACAAAGACAGATTTAAAAAGTTTCATGATAAAATTATTCATCAAGTTATTACAGATACCCCTATTACTTACGATGATTTGGTTAGTATGAAGCCAAAAGATGATTTACACGAACAAATAATCCAAGGTATAAAAAACGCCAATTGGCTTAATCCAATAAATGATATTGCGTTTATTCGTGATGCTTATGAAAAAGATTATGTGGTTCGTGCTATACCAGATGCTGATTATGATGATATTATGATAGTTGGTGATTTAGATGAAATTCCTAGACCAGAAGTATTGAAAAATATTCTAGATAATTTTGACTCTGAAAAAAATTATCTTTTTCAGAACGAAATGTATTATATGTTTTTTAATCTTCAAAAGTTAAATGAACCTTGGTGGGGAATAAATGTATTAACACTTAAAAATTTATTAAACAATCCAATTAGTAAAATTCGCCAATATAAAGAAGGCGAAAAAATAGATAACGGTGGTTGGCATTTTACATATCAAGGTGGAAAAGAATCAATAATTAAAAAACTTGAATCTTTTTCTCATACTGAATTCGATAATCCATATACAAAAGGAAATGTTCAATATATTCTTGATAATTGGGCAATATTAAGTGTTGATGCTCTTGGTCGTCCTAGCCAATTTGCTGTTAGAGACATTAATGACGGTACTTTTCCTAAATTTATTGTAGAAAATCAGGAAAGGTTTAAAAATAATATAGTGAGCAAATAATGAATATAGGTTTAGTATTTCCAAAATCTACTTTTTTAATTGACCCTATGGTTTATCCACCATTAGGATTATTTTATCTTGCTTCACAACTGGAAAATCAAGGACATACAACTGAGTTTTTTGATTTATCCGAAGATAATTTACCTCAAGATGGTAATTTTGACCAAGTATGGATTAGTGCTACAAGTCCTCAGATGCAGGAAGTAAGAAATATTGGAAAAATAGTTGGTACTTGGAAAAAAACTAGAAGCATTTTGGGCGGTCCTGCTGCTTGGGCTAATCCGGAAAAATGTAAAAATTTAGGGTATAATATGATAGTAGAGGGTGAAGCTGATTATCCAGATGCTGTTAAAATTATAACTAACAA
>JGI11641J44799_10000262_pt1 | contig 15305 bp, 20 predicted proteins | sample WetSurSiteA1Bulk_FD_44799 | JGI IMG/M metagenome (IMG submission 44799) | reverse complement strand
TATCGATCCTTGTCGCTACGGATGTGGCGAGCCGGGGGCTCCATATCGAAGGGGTGACGCATGTCATCAACTATGATCTTCCCCAGGACTCGGAGGACTATGTGCACCGCATAGGAAGGACAGCCCGTGCCGGAGCCCATGGCAAAGCGATAAGCCTTGCCTGTGAAGAGTATGTTCGTTCCCTCCCGGACATAGAAGACTATATCAGGCAAAAGATACCGGTCATGCCCCTGACTGATGCAATGGTGATAACAGAGTACCGGAGAAGGCCGAGATCTGCAAGGAAAAAGGTTGACCGGTTGCAGCAAATTCCATTCGGGGAAATACGTCGAAAAGAAAAATCCGCACAAACCGGCAGCGCCTCCCTTAGTGCTAGGAATGTTGATCAGCGTCGCAGCAGGAAAAGACCTGACTCAAATCACTCCCGGCGTCCTTAAAACGTCTGAAGGAAACTCCTCATTACCCTTCAACAATGCCATGTTCCTCCCACATAAACCAATTGCCGGTGTCGGAAAGAAATGCGTGTGTGTTATTGAAGATGGCATAGTGCTCTTCTTCATCTCTGATAAGACATTCAAAAAAAGCCTTCTCCTCAGTACCGGTAGCCTGAGCAGCAGCTTTTTTGTAGAACTCAATGGTTTCTCTCTCCATTTTCATGGCAATCCCGAGGGCATCCAGTTCATCAGCCGTCGAAGCCATGCGCTGTAACATGGTTTCCTTGTTTTCCTCGAAGATTTTTTTCATGGCCGAGAGCGGCGTCACTTCAGCAGGTTTGAATTCATGCCCTTGTATGACCTTATTGGCACAGGCGATATGGAATTTCTCATCCTCTGCGATGCTCAGGAACATCTGCTTCCCTACAGGGTTTTTTGTTTTCCCGGCGCATTGTGTATAGAAATCAACCGCTTCCTGCTCCATCTTCATTGCTATTTCGACAGAGTTCATTGTTCCTCCTTACAGAAGATGTCAATTCTTTTTTGCTTTTAAACGGGAATATCAATAGCGCTTTGCTGTTTCTCCCGTTAAGGTACTCACTCAATAGTACTAGGATATCAAGTGAAGGGAATTCCTGCAAGAATTGCAACTGGTGATTGGATGAACCGGGATTGTTCATACGTTCTTGAATGGGCATAATTGATATCAACTGCATCAATACTATACGCTAAAGATATGACTGACGATGAAAAGAAAAAAAGGTGCCCTTTTGATGTGCTTTTCGATATCATCGATGAATGGCAGGAGAAGGGGAAACAATCAACAGCGCATAAAAATACAAAGGATTTTGAGAATAAAAAGTGTCATTCCTGCGGAGAGTTTGTGACCCGTGAACAAATTGTTTGCGTCAATTGCGGGAAGAAGCTCTGAGGCGCCAGGCGTAACTCTCAGGCACTGAGGCAGAGCGCATCCGCCTCTTTTTTAAGCGCTAGGGCGGTTGCCTGATCAAGTCCGCTTCGCTTCAAAAAAGAATGTTCGTCCATTTCAGCGATATCTTTGGCGAACATGATGTCGTTGTGAAAAAGAGCATCGAGGGAGCTTTTCTTAATGGATGACAGGACGGTCACAGGATAGAGCATTTTCTGATCGATCATTTTTTCGAGGCTCTGCTGTTCAGGATACTTCCAGCTTACTATTTTGAGTCCCACACATTCGGCATATTTCTGTGCATCCGAGGTGCACCGTGTATTGGTGACAACCCATCCTTCGGTGATGGGGAGGGTATTCCCCGGTTTGATCGCATAAGCCTTCCTGATGTCTTCGAAGCGGGAGTGAATATAGAGGGCAATTTTTACATCGGTTGGATTCCCACCGTTGCTGTGATATTTGCATTCAATGACGCAACCCTTGTTGTTCTTAACCGCGAAGACATCGACTTCGTGGGTTACGCAGTATCCTTTCATAAGCCTGTTTGTCTCGACCTCATATCCATACGCCCTGAGTATACCTGAAAAATATTTTTCGAACTGATACCCTGCCGGGCCTAAAGAATATAACGCTCTCTTGATGGAATACCGCATGTCAGATACGCGGGTGTATTGTTTAAGAAGACGTCTTGCCAGTCTGAAGATATGTTTCGTATGTGCGGGCTGGGTGATCTTCTTCTCCACTTTTTTGGCAATATCCCATGCTATGTCTGAAGATGCCCCGGAGCGGATCAGGGAATCGACCAGTTTACCGATCTTAAATTCCTCACTCTGCCCCGATGCCTTAACGATTGTCAGTGCCATGTGAGAATTTTATATTATATCAACGGAAAATGAAAAGATGATAAGCCTGAAATCATTGGGAGACCGGCAGACAAAGGTACTGGATTTCATTCCAACGGTTTTTTACAATAGAACAATGAACTCCCGTAGATTTCACGGTAAAATTTTTCCTCTTCCTGCCATTGCTATTTTTCTCCTCTTCTTTTTTCTCCTCTCTACTGCGGGGCAGGCAGCAGAGTATCCTGTTCAGCCGGATATCAGCGCACTCCTCAAGAAACGCATCACAGAGGCAGGGTCTCCTCCCAAAATCATTGTCAGAAGTGAACGTCTCCTTGCTGCAGAATTACTTGCAGATTTTTATAAGAGGCTCAATTACCGGTCCGTATGGACCAGTTTTGAAAGCCCGCTGAAAAGGGTGGAGTCCCTGGTTGATACCATCCGCAAGGTCGGGCAGGAAGGTCTTCTTCCGGAACATTATCATCTTTCTGCAATCGAATCTCTGCTGTCAGACATCTCCGGCAGCAGGGGGAAACAAACAGTGCGTTCACACGAAATGCTTGCAGATCTCGAACTTCTCCTGACCGATTCATATCTGCTGCTGGGGTGTCACTTTTCAGCAGGATGTGTGAACCCTGTGACACTGCAGGCAGAGTGGTTTATTCAAAGGGATGAACTTGACGTAACCTCGGTTTTTGAAAAAGCCCTCAGAGAGGATAAAGTAAAAGAATCCCTCCAGGGGCTTCTCCCGCATCAGGATGAATATACAAAGCTGAGGCAGTACCTCCTCCGGTATAGAGAGATCGCTGCAAAGGGAGGGTGGCCGGTTATCCCCGAAGGCAAAAAACTCAGGAAGGGGGAAACAGATGACCGGGTGATTCCGTTAAGAGAACGCCTGATCATCGGCGGATATATAGGCCCGGAAAAAAGGCATTCCGGGAAGCTTTTCGATGCTGCGCTGGAACAGGCGGTGATAAGGTTCCAGAAACAATACGGGCTTGATACAGACGGGGTAGCAGGGCGCAGGACACTGAAAGAACTGAATATAGCTGCAGAGAAGCGGGCCCGCCAGATAGAACTCAACATGGAGCGCCTCAGATGGTTGTCAAAGAGTCTTGGAGAGCGGTATATCAAAGTCAATATTGCGGACTTCACCCTTAACGTGGTAGAAGCAGACAGGTCTGTGCTGCATATGAAAGTAGTCGTAGGAAAACCCTTCTGGCACACCCCGGTTTTTAGTGAGAAGATGCGATATCTTGTACTGAACCCTCCGTGGAATGTGCCGAGGAGCATTGCATTAGAAGAGGTCATCCCGAAAATACAGAAAAATCCGGGTTTTCTGAGAAGAGAGAATATGAAGGTTCTGAAAGGATGGGAGGGAGACGGCGGAGAGCTTGATCCTGCCTCGCTATCCTGGGCGGATATGAACGAGGAAACATTCAAATACCGTTTCAGGCAGAATCCGGGTCCGCGAAACCCGCTCGGCACAATAAAGTTCATGTTTCCGAACCGGTTCGGAGTATATCTCCATGATACCCCGAGCAAAAGATTATTTGAGCGGAGTGTGCGCAGTTTCAGCCACGGATGTATCAGGCTTGAAAAACCTCTCGACCTCGCAGAATATGTCATGAAAAAAGATCCGAAGTGGACACGTGATCGGATTATTGCAGAAATCAGAAAGGGGCAAACGAAAGAGGTCAGGCTTCCCGATGAGATTATGGTCCATATCCTGTATCTGACCGCATGGGTTGATGGAGAGGGAATGCTCCATTTCCGCGATGACATTTATGGCCGGGACGCAAAACTCGACGAGGAATTGAGGAAACAGCCTCCGGCGCTCTAACCGCCTTCTTCGTGAGTTTTTTAGGATGATCAGAGTGGAGACAGTATTTTTACTCATTCTCGTCCCGAAAGCTTTCGGGACTCCGAGGTATCCCGATAAGAATCGGGATAAAGCCGCAAAAATACTGTCTCCACTCTGATTTATTTGAATTGTATGAATAATAGCGGATCACCCGGATATTAGGCGCAACGCACTTGAAAATAGTTCGTCCGGCAAAGTATAGTTGTCTTTATGTAAAATTAAACCAACACTCTCACACCATACACATGAGAGAAGAGGAGTGATCCCATGAGAGAACAGCATATGTTGAGCAGACTCGAAGACTTTATAGCGCTTGCGAGAAAAGGAGAAAAGGTTGATCTCACTGTTACCTTGAATAAGCAAATCTTCTCCAGGAAATTTCCTCCTTATACAAGCGGGGAATCTGAGGATGAAATAGATATGTATATTCTTTCTGCTGATTATTTTTTTGTCGTTGAAGAAAAGGTGAATGAAATAACAAAATTTTATGTGTCAGGAATTGAGGGAGAGTCTGCCGGGCAAACAAAACATACTATCCATATTGCAAACGAACGACTGAAAATGGATTATAACCGGTTGAAAGAAGGAAAGATTGTTTTTATGGAAAAGTTCTGGGATGAGCAATTGCTTGAAAGGATTTAGAGTAATTCGCAGCAGAATGGTCCGTTTCTAAAATATCCCTCCTTTTGTTGCTGAGGCCTCTCTGACGAGATGGTCAGAGAGGAATGATAAACGGTAACAATCAACGATTATAACAGATAAACTGTTGAAAAAGGATAGAAGAACATGTTCGAAATATTAAGGAAAATTCTTTCACAGGTATCGGCTCACTATGCGGATATAAGGTACGAAATAAGGAGAGACGCAAGGATCGTTTTCCAGGGAAACGAACTTTTTCATATCGGTTCGAATATCACAGACGGGTATGTGGTAAGAGTTATCAAGAGTGGAGGTTTCTCCTCAGTAGCTTTTACCCGCCATGATGATGCTGAAAAGGCAGTTCATACCGCTGAAGAAAATGCCGGACTTATGGCCCTGCATGTGCAAACGCCTGTTGTTTTTGCTCCTGCCGAAGTTGTCAAAGATACATTCCTCCCCCTCCTTCACGAAGACCCGCGGACGGTCCCGATCGACGAAAAACTTGAATTAATGAGGCAATACAATACATTCGCTTTGAGACATGACAAGATTGCCACAACGAATATCCAGTACAGCGAAGTCGTCCGTGAAAAATATTTTGTGAACACGGAAGGGACAGAGATAAGAGAAGACCTTATCACCACCTCGATAAATGGCCTTATCACAAGCAAAGACGGAACCCTCACCCAGAATGTCAGGGTCGCCCTCGGAGGGAGTGACGGCTTTGCCTCGCTGAGGGGGCAGGAGGATGAATTGGGAAAAAGGACTGCGATAGCAATCGATCTGCTCAAGGCAGCCCCTGTTGCAGGAGGAATATACAACGTGGTCCTCAATCAGGACCTTGCCGGTGTTTTTACCCATGAAGCATTCGGCCATTTTTCAGAAGCGGATCTCATAGAAGATTCTCCTTCAATGCGTGAGAAGATGCAGATTGGCGCAAGACTTGGAAGTGACAGCGTCAGCATTGTTGATGACCCTGAAATTCCGGGGCAACTCGGCTTTTACCGCTATGATGATGAGGGTGTAACTGCAAAGCGTGTTGTGCTTATGGACCACGGCATCCTCACCGGTCGGCTCCATTCGAGAAGAACTGCAGCAGCATTCGGGGAGAACCTGTCCGGCCACTGTGTAGCAGAGGATTACCGGTATGCCCCGATGGTGAGGATGGGGAACATATTTATAGAACCCGGCGGAAATTCTTTCGGGAAGTTGATAGAGACACTCGGCAACGGCCTCTATATCCTGGACGCAAAGGGCGGCCAGACAAGCGGAGAGAATTTCACCTTCGGAGCGCAATACGGTTATAGAGTAAAAGATGGAACCATAAGAGAAATGATCCGTGATATCAATATCTCAGGGAATCTTTATCATACCCTGAAGAACATAACCGCTGCGGGTGATGACCTTGTTCTCAGCAAGACAGGCGGATGCGGGAAAGGGCAGTTGAATATCCGCTCATGCCACGGTGCTCCTCACCTACTGGTCAGAGATGTAGTTGTGGGAGGAAAATAATATGGAAAAACTGCTTGAGATGGCAATGAAGTCAGGCGATAAAGCGGAAGTGTATGCTGTCGATATCGAAGGAGACGGAATCTCATTCGAGAATGCACGGTTAAAGGATATTGAAAGCAGAATGCAGTCAGGGGTTTCCCTGCGAATAATAAAGGACGGACTTCAGGGGTTCGCATATACAAGAAACCTGCGAAGCAGGGAGGAACTCATCCGGAACGCCCTTGATTCCCTGAAGGGAGGAGTTGAGGGAACATTTGACTTCCCGCTTACAAAGAATCTTCAGTCTCTTGATACCTATGATCCCTCGATCGAAACCCTCTCAAATGCCCGGATGGTCGAAGAATGTTCAAGGGTCTGCGACTTGTTATCGCAGAGAACGACCGGCCAGATCAACGTTTCTGCTTCGCGTTCAGTCGGCAGCATGCGGATCATGAACAGTTCAGGCACAGATTTTTCATCGAAGTCATCAGCATATCGTTTCCATACAGGGCTTCTGTATCCCTATACGTCAGCCTCTCTCAATCGCACCTGGAGAGTAAAGACATTTCAAGAAGTGCCGGACGGCTATCTGAATTTTTTGGCTGAGACCTATACTATGTCGGTCAGGGAAGTTATTCCGGGGAAAAAACCATTGAAGGTCTTTTTTCTTCCGGAAACAGTGTATGTCCTCATGTGGAGGCTTCAGACCGCGGCAAACGGCTTAAGCATCCATCAGAACATCTCCCCACTTGCCCATAAGACAGGCGAAAAAATATTTCATGAAAGCGTCTCAGTGTATAACGATCCACTGAACGATACGATCCCCGGCGCACGGGCAGTCGACGATGAAGGCACGCCTTGCAGGCTCTTCCCTGTTGTCGAAAACGGTGTGCTCAAAAATTTTTATTATGACCTTTATTTCGCTCATAAAATGAACGCTCTGCCTTCTGGGCACGGGTTTAAGGGGTCGGTAACCGCAAAGCCTGTTCCCTCTCTGCTCCACCTCACTATGACGCCGGGATCTGTATCATTTGCTGACATAGTTCAGTCTGTGGACTGTGGGATTATCATCGCCGGTGCCCTTGGTGCGCACAGTGGGAACATCCCCCACGGGGACTTTTCGATCGGCATCTCTCCGGCGCTTTATATCGAAAATGGTGAAATTACCGGGAATGTCAAGGACGTTATGATCTCAGGGAACATCTATGATACGATGCAAAAGGTGACAGCTGTCGAAAATACCCTCCATCCGGGTTCCGGGGGAAACTTTCCTGCACTCCTTATAGAGGATGCCCATGTCACAATCAGGAAATAAATTTTTCACACTCGCTGCACTTTCCCGATGCAATTTAGAGCTAACCACATACCATAAAAGGATATCCGATGATACCAATTTACCAACATGAGTTCAGAGTTCCTGAAAATACGGTCGATGAGAACGGTCATGTCAACAACGTGGTTTACATACAATGGATGCAGGATGTTGCGGTTCTCCATGCGGAAACCGTGGGATGTACGCAGGCCACGCGTTCAGCAGGAGCCACATGGGTCGTCCGTTCTCATACTGTCGAATACCTCAGGCCAGCTTATATCGGGGATACCCTTGCTGTCCTGACCTGGGTTGTCAATTGCCGCAGGGTCAGATCATTGCGGAGATACAAATTCTTCAGACCGAAAGACAACAGTGTCATTGCCAGGGGCGAGACCGACTGGGTCTTCGTGGATGCGAAGACCGGACGACCGCTCACGATACCGGAAGAGGTACAGAATACATTCGAACTTGTTGCAGAAGATAAGGAACCGTGATAGCTCAGTCGTTGCATGGACGGTTCAGCGCCTTGCAGTTATTATTTCGGGTGACATTCCAGACAAAGCGCTGATGCATCCAATCTGAGGAAATTTGGAGAACTCCACTGATGAGGGTCATGGCAGGTTACACAGGTGATCTTACCGTCGGGGCTGAGCGGCAGATTCTTGATATGCATTGAAGGTACGATATCTACCCTATGTTCTTTCATCCCCTTCCTGTCAGGATGGCATTCAAGACAGAGGTCATTAACCGGTGTCTTAAGAAGCATGCCTTTTCCACCAGTATGGGGAGGGTGACAGAAACTGCATTCATGCCTCCCTGCGGAATAAACAAAAGATACCGGCAGTAAACAGAAAAGCAATCCAAGAATTGCTATCTTCATCCTCTTTCTCCCAAGCTTGCTTTCTCTAGTGTATCATGAATCTGTATCAGGCGAAAATATAATACCTTTCGGGGGAGAACAGTTTTAAAGGTGATGTTCATGTCAAAGACGATTTTTTATTCTTTAAAACACAGGGAAGCACTGGATGCGGTACTCTGGTTACAATAAATGCCCTGTCAATGACGACTTCATTGACAGTTTGGGATGGCCTGTATTAAGGTAATCTGTCATGGTTTCCTCGATCAGGAAATTCTTTGATAAATACATACAGGCTGCTCCTGATAAGGAGGATGAAGTATCTGAACATTCCCTCCGGCTTGCGACAGCTGCCCTGCTGATAGAAATGATACGGGCTGATGCTACAGTGAAGGGGGATGAATGCGAAACGGTGATGAAGGCCATCCAATCGAAATTTCATCTGAGCAGAGAAGAAACCGATACCCTCATGAAACTTGCTGAAGAAGAAATCCGGAAGGCCACAGGCTACTATACATTTACTTCACTCATTAATAAAGGCTTTTCCTATCAGCAGAAGGTCAGGATAATCGAGCACCTCTGGGAAGTAGCATTCTCAGATACTGAACTCGATAAACATGAGGAGCATATGGTGAGAAAGATTGCAGATTTGATTTACGTTGAGCACAGGGATTTCATTGAAGCGAAAATCAGGGTAAAGAAGAAACTGGCTGTTCAGTGACATGCAAAAAAATTTCTTTATTAGCATTCTCGCATTCGTTTCTTTCGCCGTGTTCCTTTCTGGCTGTGGAACGGTCCAGTATGTCTCTTCTGCGACGGAGACAGATGAACATGCTTCTGTTGAACATATCATGAAACCGCTCAATGATGCGCGAACTAAGGGAAGAATGTGCGGCAGCGTTTATTTTAAATCAGTACAGCCGGTGCGCTGGAATGAAAAGCTTGCTCAGGCAGCGCTGAATCATTCCCTGGACATGGCGAAAAACGGTTTTATGAGCCATAAAGGCTCAGACGGGAGCAGAACAGACGAGCGACTTGCACGAATAGGATACCACTGGTCCGCATATGGTGAGAATGTGGGTGAGGGGTACAGGACCGCCGGTGAAGCAATGGATGCATGGCTGAAAAGCGAAATGCACTGTAAAAATATTATGGACCCTGATTTTAAAGAAGCCGGAGGTGCTTCTGCTAAGAATACAAACCTGAGGACTTTCTGGACACTGGTTTTGGGGGCACCTAAGAAATGATGATATCCTGTCGATACTCTCTTGTATCGACTATCCGGGAAGACAATAAGAATGCATAATCAGGATTTGCTGAACAAGGAAACACTGCAGACCATCAAAAACAGGCGGAGCATCAGGACGTTCACGAAACAGGAAGTTCCGGATGACCTTCTGAGAATCCTGCTCAGGGCGGCGAATGAAGCTCCTTCTGCCCATAACCAGCAGCCATGGAGATTTTTCATTGTAAGGGACGGAAAGAAACAGGATCTGGCACATCTCGTCAACACAAAATCGGCGTCGTTTCCCAAGCCTTCATCTACCCTGCTCCGCATGGCTGCGCGGAGCATCATGAGCGCTCCTGTGGTAATCGGTGTGGCAAACACGGGCGATCTGATCAAGCACGGGACGAACCTGTTCAAGGTCGAGAAGGAAATGGCCCATGACTTTTTCCGGACTATGGAAATCCAGAGTTCGGCTGCAGCAGTCCAGAATATGCTCCTTGCTGCGACTTCAATCGGTCTTTCAACCGTATGGCTTGGGATTCTTTATTTGCTGAAGGACGACATTCTGAATTTTCTCGGTGAACCACAGGGAGAATTCATGGCGGTAGTGCCTGTCGGCTATGCGGAAAGGCCTTCCCGTGGCCCACAGAAGCTCCCGGTCGAGATAAAGGTAAAATATCTCTCGGAGTGAAAATAGAGAAATTTTATAAAATCCCTCCTCGCCTCCCTTTACCAAAGGTCCCGAAAGCTTTCGGGATTTCGTAAAGAGGGGTAAGGGGAGATTTTCTGATAGATGCCTATTCAATTCATGAAACCACTAATATTTTTACTACTGAGCAGTCTTCCAGTGGGGAGAAAACCCGGAACGGATATTACATGAGGGAGAGGATGTTCCGTATTGGATACCCTCTTTTGGCAAGCCGCGTATCTATGTATTCCATCTGTATCGGCATTATCTTGACGACATTCATGAAATCAGGCAGTGCAGCGTCCTGTTTCCCTCTCCTTTTGCGGTACGCTGTAAGCCCTTCCTGAAATATCTCAGATCCTTTTGTCCCGATCTCGGCAGCTCCGGTAATCTGGAGGCCCCGCAGACTCTCCCAGTTGGTAAAAGCATCGGAAATCGCTATGGAAACCTGGGGATTCTTTTTGATATTTTCAATCTTTCTCCCCCCTTCTGTGAGGATATAGATAGTCAGGCCTGATGGGAAGAATTCTACTGTTGAAGCTCTGGGCATACTGTCAGAGCAAGTTGCCATCACACAGGTTGCACGGGCCTTCATAAACTCTATGATGAGATCTTCGAGTTCTTTCTGCGTGAATTCTTTAATCACTTCAAAAAGTTCCCGAAGTTATTGATGTATGTTGCAGTTATCATAACGCCAGTAAACAAATGGATCAGGAGATAAGCAATGTTTTTCATACATTAATGATAAGGGAAAATCGTCTCAGACACAAGTAGAGGGGAGGCAAGGTGCTTAATATCACGTTTTATCACATTTTGATGTATAATATTTAATTACTCACCGCGTGCCCCCTTAGCTCAGTAGGATAGAGCACAGGTTTCCTAAACCTGGTGNCGCAGGTTCNATTCCTGCAGGGGGTACCATTTCTACTTATTTTTCAAATACTTTTCGTCGCTGTTCTGGTAACTGATTCTAAGGGTGGGTATTTCTAAACCCCTTGATTTTAATGAATAATGACAGAACCTACACCAGGTTAAGTTTTCTAGTGACATCTGCTTCGGCGTAGTCATCAGCAGCATAGGTCCTATCGAAGTAATCTGGCAAGAAGTATGACAAGAATCTTTGTTCAGTTCGTTTTGAAACATACACCCCTGGGAGTTTTTAGATAGGCGCGATGTTCACATAGAAAGAAATGCTTTTCGAGATTTCTATCCCCAGTTTGATCTTTCCTTAAGTAAGCGTGAAAGACGCACCTGCGATATACTTTTAAAAACTGTGGGATATAATAGGTAATAAACAAGCAATATTGATAATCTTTCAAGAAAAGAGGGAACGAAAAAGAGGAAGGAGGTCGAATAATGCAGGCGCGTGGTCCCCTCATGATTGAGCATCGTTTGATCGAGAGGATGCTTAAACTTGTCAATAAAGTCCTAATCAAGATTGAAAAACAAGAGACTGTCGATCCTGTTTTCGTTGATACTGTAGTTGATTTCATCCGCACATATGCCGACCGCACACATCATGGGAAAGAGGAGGAAATCCTATTTCGAGAATTGGAGAAAAAAGACATGTCCAATGACAATCGCTTGCTAATGAATGAATTGATCGAGGAGCATATTTTTGGGCGTAAGATCACCAGAGAACTAATTGAAGCCAATGCCCGATATAGAAAGGGTGAAAATTCAGCCTTATCCATTATTACTGTCAAGCTCAGCACTCTCGTTGACTTCTACCCGAAACATATCGAGAAGGAGGACAAGGTGTTTTTTCCGGCATCCCGCGCATATCTTTCCGAGGAGGAAGATCAGACCATGCTTAAGGAATTTTGGGAATTTGACCGGAAGATGATTCACGAGAAATATAAAACACTCGTTCAAGAGTTGAGCGCAGACTGATCTATGCCAAATAAGAACAAAGAGGCGGCGACAAATGAACATGCGTAATAAGCAATGTTAGGCAAAAGATGAACCTAAACCAAAGAAAGAGGTAGTCGTCATGAAAAAAACATTGATTCTTCTTTTGAGCTTCATAGGAGTGATGCTATTCGTTGACAGCTATTCTATGCCTTTTCTTTTACCATTTGTGTTTGCTCACTGTGACACCCTTGATGGGCCGGTAGTCAAGACGGCAAGAACTGCTCTGGAAAAGGGAGATGTTACGCCAATTTTGAAGTGGGTGAAGAAAGAGAATGAAACGGAAATGAAAGACCTTTTCAAAAAGACATTAACAGTCAGAAGTAAAGGGAAAGAGGCTCAAGAACTTGCAGATATGTACTTTTTGGAAACACTCGTCAGACTGCATCGTGCCGGTGAAGGAGAACCTTATAACGGCTTAAAACCTGCTGGTGTTGTTGAACCAGCCGTAGTCGAAGCAGACAAAGCATTAGAAAGCGGCTCAGTGGAGAACCTTGTAAAACTTATTACAGAGGCGGCATCAAAGGGGATACGTAAGCGTTTCACCAAAGCGATAGAGGCAAAGAAACATGCCGACCATAGTGTTGAAGCCGGTCGTGAGTTTGTGGAGGCGTATGTTCAGTTTACCCATTATGTAGAACGGTTACATCTTGACTCTACTGCTGAGGCAGAGCATCATCATGGCGCATCCAAGGCTACAACCGAAGAACATCATAAACACTAAATTAAAATGTGAATGCATAAAATCACTCAAGAGGGTCGCGGTATAAGCTGCCGCACCCCTCAGCTTAGCGTTAAACGATTCTCTTGTAAATCATCACTTTTTTCGGCTTACAGATTTTGTTTGTTAGTAGGGCTCAAAGGCCCAACCAACTTATCATGGTTTTGGGAGACAGGGAACACACTACAAAAAGGGTTCTAAGACCCAGGTGAAACGTAAGTCCTCCTGCCTCTTTGATGAACAGGCAAACCTCGTTCATCTATTCTTTATACCATTTTTAATCAGTAGGAGGTATTGGTAACACCATCACAGAATCCGCTGATGTGCATATTTGATGAAGTAGTTCACGGGGAGACTGAGGCCTTGTTAGGTGTAGATTCCTATTATGGAAATGCCGCTATGCGACTGCAGCAAAATTGTGGCAGAAAATATCGAAAATATAGGATAGAGTTCAGAACCAATCCCAAAATCTATTTAATAAAACGTGACAAAACATATCTAAAAATTTCGAAATATATACAACTATATATAAAACAAAAATGGCTGTAGATGCTTGACTGGTAAGGATTTATACGGTATTTTCAAGCACTTATAAAGTCCCATGGTTAGGTTTCCTAAATCCCGAATGCTTTCGGGATTCGATTCCTGCAGGGGGTATCATATTTTTCAAGGACTTGCGGGATTCTTATCCCCGGCAAATTATAAGGGGGATTATTTTAATCCTAATAATTGCTTATGGAGATACCGGGGAAGCTTCCTTTGTATAATAGGTACAATGCCTTGGAGAAGATACTATTTCCCCCAGCCTTCCTTCCCGATAAAACTCTCTATAGCTGAATGAAAATTATCACCCAGATCAATGAATTTGATGCCATACCCGTTAGTGTCGTGTTCAGTCGCTTTTTCGAGAAGCCTGACAACCTCAGCAGTTGTAGTTATATGAGTAGAATCAGGGAGATAGAAACTGCACGTTATCGTGTCTCCTTCTGCGAGTAAAGTTTCAGAATGCAGCAGCATGCCTGATACACTGATATTTTCCCCATAGCCGATTAACGGTCTCCCCTTTGAAGTAACATGAATTTTGATGCTTAAGGGAACCCTTAATGACCTTCTCGGAGCGATATAGAGAAGTTGATACACTTCCTGCAACAGAATCGCATTGTTTATCGGGCTTGTGATGAAAGCATTCGCTCTGCACTGCAAACATCGTTGTGCATCAGATTCTGTTGCGGAAGAGATGATAATAATCGAGACACTGCGCAATGCATTATCATCACGGATAAGGGAGGTGAGAGTCTCACCATTCATTTTTTTCGTATCAAGGTTCGCTACAATAAGGTCAGCTTTTTCAGTTCTGTGGAGAGAGAGTGCCTCCTCATTGTCGGTTGTAGTGAATATTTTCACGTCCGCCCTGTTGAGACAACACTCTTCTTTTTCGAGTACCGTCTTAATGTCTTCCGGAAGAATGATTTTTTTCATAGGTAACTATTCATTTAAGTATATATACAAAGGGACAGACTGTAAAGCGGGAGTATTAAGGCAGATCAAAACATAAATAATCGGCCAGAAACTCATGAAAAATTCCTTTAGAATGGAGGGCATTTGAACTACTGTTTGCATGACTCATCCCAATTGTATCACAACAAAGAAGCGTTCAACAGCAACGAGAGGAAGTTTGTGCACAGTGATCTCGCTCTCTGCATTTTTCACCTGTTTTAGTTCCTCAGTAACTCTTGGCCCTTTGCTCAAAACAAGCCTGCCCCCCGCCTTTACAATACGGGATGCCTTTTTCATAAAATCCTTTACAGAGAACAAGGCCCTTGAAACAGCAACATCTACAGGCATACTATCCTGGGGTATTCTTATTTCTTCAACCCGCTTTTCTATTACCCTGATAGTGCTAAGGTTCAGGGTTCTTATGATATGATCCAGGAAGGCGGATTTCTTCACCGAAGGCTCGATCAGGTTCATTTCGATTTCAGGACGGATTATCTTTATCGGAATTCCCGGGAAACCGGCCCCGCTCCCTATATCAGCAATGGTTATTCTTCCTGGGGGCATAACTTTCAGATAGAGCACAGAATCAAGGAAATGCTTTATGATTATATCTTCATCCGTTCTCAGTCCTGTGAGGTTATATGTCCTGTTCCACCTCTTCAGTTCCGAAAGATACGTCATGAAGGCATGGAGTTGCTCAGAGTCAGGGATATACCCGAGTTCCTCCAGCCCTTTCTTAAGTAGCTCTTCTATTTCTGCGCTCTCTCTTTAATCGTTCGATTGCCACCATTAACAGCGAGATGGCGGCTGGAGTGATTCCGGGTATCCTGCTCGCCTGTCCGAGGTTGACAGGTCTGATTTCCTGTAGTTTGCCGAGAACCTCACGGGAAAGTCCGT
>JGI11641J44799_10000257_pt1 | contig 15353 bp, 8 predicted proteins | sample WetSurSiteA1Bulk_FD_44799 | JGI IMG/M metagenome (IMG submission 44799) | reverse complement strand
GTGTGGTGGTTTGATTTGCACCCCGCTGCGTGGCCGTAAATTTTCCACACGTAAAGTTCTTCCCGGAGCCGGTACCATTGGAGGTGTAGGTCAATGTAAAACCTCTGTGCTGCCCATTGCCTGCCTGCCATTCGATTTCGGCCGTATTTCCTGATATTTCTATTTGCGATGGAACAGAGGTGTTCTGTCCATACATGAAAGATTTTACCAGGGTTCTGTTGCTTCCTTTTCCCTGATAAATATTAAGTATTTGCTTATATCCGGTGTAACTTTGGCCCTTGTCATAGGTAAACTCGGAAACATTAATGGATATTCTGGATGCATTACTGATTTCAATGGTGGAAGTTTCATAATCATCGCCATGATAGATAGGCATTTCAAATCCGCAATGACTGGATATCTTTCCGGCAGCATCGGAATAAACAGTTTCCGTGAATTTATTCGGCACTTTCGGATGATAATTCGAAACCCTGGGAGCATATAGTGTTCTTCCCGATTCACTGACGCCTGACCTGTACATACTGCTTCCTTTGGGGTAATACCAGGCAACAAGGTTGTCATACATGGCATACTGCGCTTTGGGACAGGCGCTGGTGCCTCCGAAGAAGTTGTTCAGATACAGTGCGTCGATAAGCCATTCAGGATGTGTTGGAGATGTCATCTGGGCATTTGTCTGCTGAAATACAAGCTTACCGTTATCGAAAACCTCAACAATCCCGTTCGCCACTTGCGGATCATTAACCTTCAGCCGTACGGTAATTTCTCTCCATTCACCTCGCGTTAAAGCTGTAATTTTATAACCGGCCGGATATCCGCCCCAATATTCAGCATTGTAAAAATAAGGGTAGGTATAATAGCTGCCGTTCTGGAACATCATGAAGTACGCCCAGCCATCAGCCGTATCTATTGCTGTCCGCGGAATATCATACATGTTACCGCCGCTTACGCCACCAAAGAATTTGCCTCCGCCATTTCCGTCAGCATACCCAAAATCGAAATCTGCTGTAAGCCAGTATTCCCAGCTGATATAAAGCTCCTTATACATGGAATCAAGGTATATCCGGTAATTACCCATACCCGATGCCGAACCCAGGTCTCCTGCGTCGAAATTTACCCGCAGAGAATTACCACGATTCTCCTGTGCAACCAACTGGTTTTTAGGTGATGTAAGAAACCAGCCTGCACTATTGTTGGGCTTCCAGGGCTCCAACAAATAACTGTCATTCCAGTTTTCCGAAAATACAACTACCTCACTATTTTGTGCCGCAACGGGCATTAATCCATTGATCAGAATAACAAGAACTAACAGAAAGAGTGTGTTGAAAAAACTGCTTGGTTGAAACTTTTCTTTATTTAACTTTGCCCGCATCATATTTATGTACTTCTCCATTGTAAAAATAAGTTTAGTTATTGTTCATTGATTGAGGGGGTTTGACTAATAACTTCATTAATTTGACCAACTTATCAATTTATTTGACCAATCAACTAAAATCAGTGACGAACAACTAAACTTATAACGTGAATTATTGCGTAAAGTTATTTTTTTTCTGATGATATACATCACTTCTATATAAATTATAATTTTTTAACATGAGCATCGCCATTGTTATTCCTGTTTTCAACGGACTTAAATATCTTCAGAATTCTTTGCCTCCCATCATGGCACAGATCAATGCAATTGAGCACCGGAAGTTCACGATCATCGTCGCCGATGACAATTCCAATGACGGCACTGCTGAATGGTTAAACTTGAATTATCCCGGTATTATTGTCCTCAAAGGCGACGGTAACCTGTGGTGGAGCGGAGGGATAAACCTGGGTGTTCGGTATGCCCTTGCTGATCAGGAATATCAGTATGTTTTACTCTGGAACCACGATACTATTTGTGCTGAGAATTTTTTCAACAACCTGATAAAAAATGTTGATAAATATAACAGCAAAACAATCATAGCCTCAAAAGTTTACTTCCTGGCAAAACCGGATGTGCTCTTTGGAATGGGGGCATTCTTCAATCCCACGACCGGCAAGCTTAAAATGAACGGTTATGGTATGACCGATTCGGCTGAATTCAATCATCCTGTTCAGGTTGACTGGACTGGAGGTATGGGCACGCTGATTCCCGTTGAGGTCTTCAGGCAGGTAGGATTGTTCGACCAAAAAAATTTCCCGCAGTATTATGGTGATTGTGATTTCTTTCTCCGTGCAAAGGAAAAGGGATTTATCCTCATGGCCTTACCTGATCTGAAAATCTGGAATGACAAATCGAGTTCAGGTCTGGAACATAAGGCTCAATGGCGTCTGTTTCTTCGAACGCTCACCAGCATTAAATCAAATTATAACATTGCTGTTGCCTACAAATTCCGGAAAAGGCATTGCACATCCTTTGTCTTTCATTTTTATTTCCTTTACAGCAACATACTGTATTTCGGAAGTTTCTTCAAACACTGGTTGAAAAGCCTTTTCAGGTAAGCCAGGCACCTGCTGAGTCTGCTTATTTCTGATAGTAAAGGGAAATGTGCTTTCGCGTATCCTCTTCGGAGTCAAACCGGTTTGTTATTTTTTTTGCAGGAGATCCCGCATAAATACTATAGGGTTCCACATCTTTGGTAACCACCGAACCGGCTGCAATGATACTGCCGTTGCCGATGGTTACGCCGCTTAACACGATCGTTCCATAACCGATCCACACATCGTCACCGATCACAACCTTCATATTCAGTCCTTTCCAGGCATAACCAGGATCCCTGATCTGTGAAGCCCTTCTGACCGGTACGCCAATCTGTTGGTAATTATGATCGTATCTACCGATCAGCGCTACCCGGTTTGCAAAAATGACATCATCCCCAATGATGGCGTCACACTCGATCAGGGAGTCTCTGCCGATGTAAAAATTCTTGCCGATTACCAGGGTATGTTTGCTCCACAAATGCACCCGGGCCCCGGCATGAAAGCCTTTCCCGATAGCATGCCTGCGCCAGATGATTTTTGCAAGCAATAAGTCCCGGATCTTCACGATTGCCTTCCGCATAGTCCTATTTAATTTAGGGGTTCAATGCAATGAAATTATAAACATCAGCGCCAAACCTGCTCCAGGAATGTTCAGCAATGAATTTCTCCGTTCTGTTCCTGTCAGGTCGCCTGTCCAGATTGTTTAAAAGTACTTTTAAATGGGCATAATCATCGTACACCTCTATTAGCCCTTCTTCATGAAGATCCTTAAAAGACCCGTAATTCGGTCCGATAATCAAGGGCCCATAACGCAGGGTGTCCATCAAAGCACCGCTGCTTAATATGCTTTTTCCCAAATAAGTAAACAATACGGCCCGGCTTTGCACGATAAAATCCTCCAGTTGTTGCGTGGATATAAATTTATCCATGATCTCGATCTGCGATGTGCTGTAGGCTAAGATCTTGCTGCGATATTCCTCTCCGGATATCTTCCCGGCGATCAGTATTTTCAAATGATCGAGCTTCTCTTCCTTGATGAATTCCAGGAAATGATCAACCCCTTTGTAGGGAGCAACCATACCCCAGATCAACAGGTCATATTTCTTGGTAGCCGGAATCGGAAGAGTAATGACGGGCAATACGGGATGATGAAAGAACCCTATCCTCGCATTACCTTCTCCGGCAAGCATTTCCACCATCTTAACGCCCTCACGGGCATGTGTCATAATATAATCTGCCTTTCGGACTGTGAAATTCCGTAAAAAATTCTTCAACCGGATATTGATCTTGTTATGAGATTCTTTGTTGTGGAAGGTCAGAAAGATCAGGATCCCTTTGAATCTTAAATAATGGATCAGAAAAAAATAGAAGATCATCTGCAGCAAGCCCCCCCGTTTTTCAAGGATGTCTTCCGGCCAGTTCACAAAGAGAATATCTATCTTATGCATATACTTCAATATGTCAAACAAGCCTAAAACCGAGGTGTTGTTCCTGTTGACAAATTCAATCCTGCCTTCAAAGGCATTCATGAAATTGCTGATGTATGGATTCTTAATAACTCCTTCCCTGGCGGTGTATGGATAGATAAAACCCCTGAGCATAAAATAATTCATTAACTGTTTGACATGTTCCGGTTATTGTGCCACGGGTTGGCTGCTATGAATATACTTAATTTTGAAGTGCAAATAAACTATTTCAGGATTTAATTTTGGAAAGGAATTTCTCAGTCATCGATTCCAGGCTATGCTCAGAATAAATAAGCTTTTGGGACAATTGCCCCATGCGTTCCCAATCTTCCTGACTTTGACTCCTGATGTAATCTGCTGCATCCTGCAAGGATGAATAGATGTGACCTGTCTCATTTTCATGGATCAGATCTTTTTCTGCACCATCTGCGCTCCGGCATATGACAGGCAATCCAAACGCCAGGGCCTGGTTAATGGATAATCCCCCAAGACCGGGTAAAACGGCAAAAGAGGCAAGATTATAGTAGGGTGCGATTTCATCCAGTTTCTTATAACCGACGAACCTGCACGGGGTATGCTCAAAAAGTTTATGCAACCGTGCCCTGTATTCCGGCTCACCGTCACCAACCATGATCAGAAAATATTTTTCACCCAGTAAATCCATCAGTGGCTTCAGGTCTTCAATATTTTTGGATGGCAGGAGGGCCCCGACAAAGATCAGGTTGATCCTGTCCCCCTCCTTTGAAAGATCCGTTTCACCGGGTCTCATGCCGGCTGATTTTTCACGGTAAAGCTTTATTTTCCGCGTATCCACCGTATTGTTCAAAACCAGGACCTTGTTGCCGTCAATTCCCAGCGATTCAAAATACAATTTACCCGAAGAGTTGTAAGTATAGATCCAGGATGCTTTTCTGAGCGTCAGTTTGTAAAAACGCATATAAATCTTCCTCAAAAAGGTATCCGGGAATTCATCATACCCTTTCCCCAGGTCCCAGATGATGTATTTTTTCCGGGTCAGGAAATGGTATAACAGTACCTGCAGGTTATTGAACGTATTCTGTCCCCCTTCGGTAATGATCCATGCCGGATTTATGAACCAGATGTGGAAAAAGAGAAATGGGAATATGACATAATTAAGCCCCAAGGTAAACATGGGAACCTGTTTGATATAGGGCTTCTCCCTGGCCGTCTTATGAACGGTGACCCTGCCCAATGAACAGGTGGAATTAATGAGCCGGAAATTGACCTTGCTTTCATACAGGTAATCATAAAAGCCCTCTCTGAAGTTGTAATAAAAACGTTGAACAATTAAAACTTTTGGTTCCATGGTAAGTCATTAAATGTGGTTATTCAGTTGGATGATAATCTGCTAAGCTCATCTTCCGGTCAGATTTCAGCCAGTATCCCTGCACGAAATGATGCAATACCTTTACGAGGATAACTGAAAATTGTTCCTGCTATTACACCTGTAAAATTAATCCTATGCTGTGAACGCACCATGACCGTAACCATTCAAATTGACATCTCGTAATAGCATGAAGAAGCTGCAACACCAATAAAGCCATAATTCATAGTGTTTTTTAAGTTGATTGCCAATTTTGATAAAATGCTGACACCGGGTTATAAACAGAGGATTTTTGGTTCTCAACTGCTCATAAATCATTGTGGTTTAGCTGGTATAACAAAGGTGCGATTTTCACGGCAATTTGTTTTTAGTTACTTTTGAAGGTTTAAACAATTAAAGTCCATGGTAGATACCCTAACGATTGCTTTGCCTGTTTATAAGCGAACGGAGTATTTCAGAAAAGCGATTGAAAGCGCTTTGAATCAAACCGTAAAATGCAAGATTCTGGTTGTTGACAACAATTCTCCTCACGATGAGTTCAAGGCTATCATTGATAGCTACAATAGTCCATTGATTGCGTATATTAAAACTGCTGAAACCGTACCCCAGGATGAGAATTTCAACAATTGCATCAGGTTTACTAAAACGCCCTGGATTACCATTCTTCATGACGATGATTACCTGCATTGCCAGTTTGTTGAGCTTACCCGGGAGATCCTGACCCGGTTTAAGAGCAAAGTTGGCGGGTTTGCTGTTAACAATCATGTGGGGTCGGAGGAATGGCCTGAGGCAAATCAATTGACCCGCCTCACGGATGTTTTTATTCCTGTAAAGCCTACGTACTTCTATTTCAGGCAGCTCTCACCTTTCCCGGGCGTTGTATTTAACCGCGAACTTGGGCTAAAACTGAATGGTTTCAATGTGCCCTTGCATCCTATTGCAGACCTCGATTTCTGGAGGCGGCTGACGGAAAACTCCCTGATGCTTTACATTGACCAGGAGCTGGCCTATTACAGAATATCTCCCAATCAGTCCACCAACAGGCTGATTGATGATATGATCAACAATGTTTATAAATATCGCTTAAGCCTCATTCGTGAAAGGAATGTTAAGAATAACATTGTGACCAGGCTGGCAGTCGAATATGTGAGGATTACCGGTATACAATTTTTTGTCAATCAGTATCCCAATGTTGAGATCACAACAGCCTATCCAAATCCGGGGTACATGAAATTCACCGGATTTCTGATGAAACTTCCGTTATTCAGCCGTTTTATGAACTGGTATATTTATAAGTTATGCTTTGGAGATCGTTTAAGGTAATGTGCACCACGCACCGCTTCAGCGCACAATGATCTGCATGAATTTTATGATTCTCTAACCCTAAATTCTTAAAGTGTTGAAAGAAAGGTCCTATCTTAATTATATTAACAATTTCAGGGGATTTGCGATGCTGCTGATCGTAGCAGTACATACCATTTATTTAATAGCGGATTCAAGTCCCGGTGAGTTCAATGTGCTCAGGATATTGCTTTCAAACAGCTCCATGCTGTTTATCTTCATTTCGGGCTATCTGTTCCAGTACCTGCTCGACAGATACACGTACGCATCGTACCTGGGCAAAAAGTTCAAGAATGTGATACTTCCCTATATTATCATGTCGGTGCCGGCCATCTTTTTGATGCTGACCAGGCCAGAATGGCTTGACAGCAGCTGGATCAACACCCCGTCTTTTCAAAGTAGACCAGTATTTGTAAAAATTATCCTTTTTTATGCTACCGGCTCACACCTGCCGCAGTTCTGGTTTATTCCCATGATCAGCATTTTCTACCTGATCTCACCAATTCTTCGGTATATCGACCGTCATCCTGCGTGGTACGCCATTATACCGGGTTTAATAATTATATCCTTGATTGTGGATCGACCGCCTATGAATGACAATACTTTGCAATCCTTTGTATACTTTTTGCCCGTTTATTTGCTGGGTATGCATACCTCGCACTATGCCGAGCGATATTTCAGCTACCTCACCAGAAACTGGGTACTCCTCCTGGTTGCATTACTTGTCCTTACTGCTGCCTGTTTTGTGGATGAGCGATTCAGCTACCTGCAGAAACTACCGCTTACCTTCTTGTGCCTGTTTATGTTTTACAAGATTTCCTCGGTTAAACTCGATACGGTCATGGGACTGGTAGCAAAATACAGTTTCGGGATCTTTTTCATCCATAAATATACCATCATCCTGGTATCCTATGCTTATGTCAAACTGTCAGTCGATGGATTTCTTAATTCAAATGGCGTGGGCCTGATTTTTTCATTTATGCTGATCGTTGCATTCAGCATATTGCTTCTTGTACCATTTAAGCTGATTTTCAAGAAGAACAGCCGGTTAATCACCGGCTGCTAGCAACGCTCCGCCTCATATTACTCCAGTACTGCCTTTTTTATAAAAGTTTTTCCACGGGCATTGATCTTAAGGAAGTAGATTCCCTTAGCCAGTGCCTGCAGGTTGATGATTTGGTCTTTCCCTCCATTCATGTCCCAGATTTTCACCAAGGCGCCCTCATTCGAGTAGACTTCAACTGTAAAAGGCAGCCCGTTTTCGGCCTTAATGTGTATGATCCCGTCGTGGCTGGGATTTGGATATACAATAAACTGACTTTCTTCAGAAAGGGAAATTCCTGTTGCGTTCTTGTTGTAAAATACCGTTACGGCATTCGAAGGGAAACTGGCTCCTCCAAATGCATTGCTGAGAATGTTCACCGTGACGAGGCCCCTTTCCCCGGCAATAACGTCGAATGTGTTATTTTCCCGGATGTTTTGTGCGGTACCATTGATGACCGATAAATCCGTCAGATCAAAACCGGTCATGGTTTCCTCTAATACTGCCTGCACGGTTATTGTTCCGGATGTTGTGGTGTCATTCCCGGTATAAACGAGTATTGGAGCAGCCGGTACCAACAAAGGAAAGTTCAGGCTGGCAAAGGCAGATCCGGTTGCTTTGATCCTGAAATACATATCATGACCGGGTGACAGGCTGACAGGAACGCCCTTGCCTGTTGTGGCAGATGCCATATCGGATGAGGAAGAATACTCAATAGTGTTATTCACGTTTTCAAGGGTGGTTATGTTTTCGAAGTTGATCTGGAACGCTGGCGGAGCAGGACGGAAGCCGACAGACAGATACTGAATTTCAGAAATGAAAGAACTCGCAGAAGCTTTGGTCCTGAAAAACAGATCTGTACCTGGCGTAAGGGACAAAGCAATACCTGTTCCCGATGAAGCAGATGACATATCCGGGTACCTGGAGTATTCATCCGTTATGGGAACGGCTTTTGACGTTTTCTCCGTGACGTAATTGATCTGGTAGCTCGGGGTAGCCGGCCGGTCAGGGACATTCAGATTTTGGGTCAAAGACTTGAAAGCATTGGCTGTCGCCAGGTTCCTGATATAAAGATCGGTACCCGGGGTAACCGGTATGCCGGTATTGGTGCCTGTTATCGCCGTAGCCAGGGTTGGACTGGTTGACCATTCCTCGGCTGATGAAATTGTCGAGGTAACTTCCCGGGTAAAATCAATGGTTACTGCGGGAGCAACCGGACGGTTCGGCACAATCAGCCGGAAGGTGGAAGAGTTGAATACGCCTGTTGAACCTTTTATCCAGAAATACAGGTCCTGACCTGGCGTTACGGTGACCCTTGAACCGGTACCGCTCACCGGGTTTGAGTATGTCGGGGAGGTTGAAAAAGTTATGTCAGTGTTGACCTCTTCTATGGTTCTTTCATTGATATAATCAATGGTGTATCCAGGAGGAGCCGCCGGTCGTGCTGGTACATTCAATAGATGGTTGAGGCTGGCAAAGGAAGATGCGGTAGCTTTCACCCTGAAATACATGATCTGGCCGGGTGTCAGCGTCACAGGCACTCCGGTTCCGGTGAGGGCGGAAGCCATATCCGCTGCAGGAGAATATTCAATGGTATTGTTTATGTTTTCCGACGTCGTTTCATTGACATAGTTGATATGAAACTCCGGAGATGCGGGCCGCAGACCTACCGTCAGGTGCTGTATGCCGGAAATGAAGGAGTTGATTGAGGCCTTCGTTCTGAAATATACATCCGTACCAGGAATAAGGGACAATGCCACGCCGGTTCCGGAAGTAGCAAAGGACATGTCGGAATAATAAGAATATTCATCTGCTGCAGGAATAAGCTGGGAGGTCCTTTCCGTGGCATAATTGATCTGGTAGGCCGGGACCGATGGCCGGTCAGGAACATCAAGGGTTTGTACTGAAGATCTGAATGTTCCCGCAGTGGCCATGTTCCTTATATACAGGTCCATACCCGGGGTGACCGGTATCCCTGTATTGGTACCCGGAAAGGCTGAAACCATAGAAGGATTGGTGGACCATTCCTGGGTTGATGAAATAGCCGAGGTGACTTCGGTGGTGAAGTTAATGGCTATGGCAGGCGCAGCAGGCCGGTTCGGCACAGCCAGCCGAAACGTGGAAGAATTGAATACACCTATTGACCCTTTTATCCAGAAATACAGGTCCTGACCGGGTGTCACCGGGACCTTGTTGCCGGTTCCGCTTAAAGGATTCAAATAAGCAGGGGATGTGGAATAAGCAAGGGCAGTACTCACATTTTCCACCGTCGTTTCGTTGATGAAATCAACTGTATACCCGGCTGGTGCAGCAGGCCTTTCCGGCACATCCAGAACGAAATTGAGACTGGCAAATGCAGTAGCTGAGGCTTTCACCCTGAAATACATGTCTTGTCCGGGTGTCAGGGTCACAGGAATTCCGGTTCCGGTCATGGCGGAAGCCATATTCGCTGCAGTAGAATATTCAATAGTATTGCTTACGTTTTCCGCGGTGGTTTCATTCACATAATTGATCTGAAATTCGGGAGATGCAGGCCGAAGGCCAACAGTCAGGTGCTGAATACCGGAAATGAAAGAACCCAGAGATGCTTTGGTCCGGAAATAAACATCTGTGCCCGGCGTCAAGGTCAGAGCAACACCTGAACCCGATGAAGCCGCGGACATGTCGGGATTGAGCGAGTATTCATCAGAAGACGGGACAACCTGCACAGTCCTTTCCGTAGTGTAGTTGATCTGGTATGCCGGGGCAGCCGGACGATCAGGAACATCAAGGGTTTGTATGGAGGATTTGAATGCATTCACAGTTGCAAGGTTCCTGATATACAGGTCAATTCCCGGAGTTACAGGTACCCCGGAGTTGGTACCTGCAACGGGTAATGCCATGACGGCGCTGGTGGACCATTCCTGGGTTGATGAAATGACCGAGGTGACCTCGGTGATGAAGTTAATGGCAATGGATGGAGCTGCCGGCCGGGCCGGAACGATCAGCCGGTAGGTGGCGGATTTGAATACCGAGGCAGAACCCTTCACCCAAAAGTACAGATCCTGACCTGGAGTTACGGACACCGTAATATCCGAACCACTTACGGGATTTAAATAAACCGGGGAAGTAGAATAGGCTATGTTGGAACCCACGTTCTCCACGGTTCTTTCGTTGAGAAAATCAATGGTATATCCGGCCGGTGCAGCAGGCCTTTCCGGCACATCCAGAACGAAATTCAGACTGGCAAATGCAGATCCGGTTGCTTTTATCCTGAAGTACATATCCTGACCGGGTGTTAGCGCAACAGTCGCTCCAGTTCCGGTTGAGGTGGAAGTCATACCGGGGCTGGTGGAATATTCCACGTTACTGCTCACTGCCTCCACAGTGGTTTCATAAATATAATCAACTGAAAAGGATGGCGCAGATGGCCGCTGGGGCACAACAAGCGTCTGTATGTTAGAGGCAAGGTGACATTCATCCAGTTGTTTGGTCCGGAAATAAACCGTCTGACCGGGAGTAAGGGCCAGCTTTTGTCCGGTTCCGCTAACAGCTCCCGACATGTCGGCATTGCCGGAATACTCATCCGTGCTCGGAACAACCGAGGTCGTGGTTTCATTGGCATAGTCAATCGCATAGGATGGAGTTGCCTGTGCGACAGGTGTACAGGGACCTCCGTTAACATAATTTGCCCAACCTGAAAACTGTGATCCTGCTGACACTGCAACGATAATAACCCGTATGGTACAGGGAAACCAGTTATAGCGAATCGCCCAGGCTGCATCATCACCTCCTCCGGCAGTGGTGCTCAAGGCACCACTGGCTCCTGGTACAAGACTGTAAATGACTGGTCCTACACTTTCAAAATCGTAGACCCTGGAGAAATCGACAGCGCCATTCCAGTGTTGCCACCAGCTTGAGGGGGAGCCGTAGTTATATTCCAACACATCTCCGACACCCCGGAGTTCGGGGACGGCATAGGAACAGGTTTCATAAAAGTTAACCCCATCCCATTGCGCCTGGCTGGGCATATATTGAAAAATACCCATCTGAAACCCGAAGGGTTCACTTGTGGGAACGCTGATAACTTCATAATAGGCATGAATACTTCCGGTCCAGTAATTCTCCGGAGATAACCAGTTTGCTGGAATTGAATTGTCAAACGGTGGAGAAACATGACAGGCGAAGGCATTGGCATTTACTGTATAGGTGAAGGTCTGGTTCATGATCACGAACTCACCTCCCAGGGCTTTGTGCGAGAACAACATGAATAAGACACTGACAAAAACAANGATAAGCCTGCAATGGNCATACAATGTCTTCATGGGTTATTGGTTTAGGGTTACTGCGGTAAAGACAACTCAAGACACCACAGGTGTCTTGAGTTGTCAAATTTTCAGAATTTTACAGATCTTTGAGATTGTCACAGTCACAATGGCAGACAGGCCCTATTTCAGGACAACCTTTACCACCGAATGACTTTCTTTTGTTTGAAATTTCAGGAAGTATATGCCTTTTGTCAGTTCCTTCAGGTCAAGGGGTTGTTCTTCTCCCTTGTCCATGAGGACAGTTTTGACCAGATTACCGTCAGCTGAAAAAACTTCAATGGAATAGGGGGTAACCTGTCTTGCACGGATATACAGGATACCGCTGCCATTCGGATTGGGATAGACAATAAAACCATCCTCATTTTCTTCCGATATCCCGGTAGCTGATTTATTGTAATAAACAACCACTTCATTGGAAGCAAAGCTTGCTCCACCAAATTTATTAACCGGAATGATTACTGTGACATCACCCTTGTTCTGCCCGATGACGTCGAAATAATTTGCGGCCCTTAAATTCTGGGCGATGCCATTGGTAACCGACAAATCATTGAGGTCGAATCCTGTCATGCCGGCATCCAGTAAGGCATGCATGGTAATGGTTGCGGAGGTTACGGTGTCCTCCCCTGTGTATTCCAGGGTTGGTCGTGCCGGTACGTCCAGCTGGTAATTCTGGCTGGCGAATGATGATCCGGTTGATTTTACCCTGAAATAGAGGTCCTCACCCGGTGTAAGGGGAAGTTTTACTCCTGTACCTGACGCTGGTGATGTCATATCTGCGGTGGCAGCATACTCAATTGTGCCACCTACTGTTTCTGAGGTGGTTTCATTGCCATAATCGATATGGAATGATGGTGTTGCAGGTCGTGCGGCAACTGTCAGGTGCTGAGTTGCTGACCGGAAGGAACTGGCACTGTTCCTGGTTCTGAAATACAGGTCCGTGCCGGGAGTCAGTGTTATAGCAGCTCCGGTTCCGGCTGAGGCGGATGACATATCGGAATGTACAGAATAATCATCTGTTGCAGGAACAGCCTGTGATGTTTTTTCCGTTGCATAATCGATTCCGTAAGTCGGAGTTGCGGGACGGGCAGGTACGTTCAGGGTTTGCACAGCAGATAAGAATGCACTTGCTGTCGCCTTTGTCCGGAAATAAAGGTTCGTACCGGGTGAGACCGGTAATGCGGCATTGGTACCTGTGGTTGGAGAAGTCATGGAAGCGCTGGTAGACCATTCCTGCGCAGATGAAACGGCTGAGGTGACCTCGTTGTTAAAATCAACCGTTATTGCAGGTGTTTGCTGACGGGCAGGAACCGGAAGATGATAAACGTCAGAAGCAAAGGTGCTGGAGGTTTCTTTCACCCAGAAGTACAGGTCTTGTCCGGGTGTTAAGTTAACCGTTGCACCGGTACCGCTCACCGGAGAGGTAAAATTGGGAGTTGTTGAATAGGCGACAGTGGAACTCACAGTCTCATTGGTTCGTTCGTTGTAATAATCAATAGAATAAGAAGGAGTGCCTGCAGGCCGGGTGGGTACATCAAGATGCTGAATGTTGGAAGCCAGATAACAATCACCACTGGCCTTGGTACGGAAATATACATCCTGACCGGGCGTAAGCAAAAGGGTGGACCCGGTGCCGCTTACTGCACCTGACATGTTGGAATTGTAAGAATACTCGTCTGTAGTTGGAACGACCTTGTTGGTTCTTTCAGTGGCAAAATTGATTGCATAGGTTGGCGTGGCCTGTTGCACAGGTGTACAACCACCGCCTCCGCCACCGCCGTTGATGTAATTGGCCCATCCTGAAAACTGTGATCCGGCAGAAACCGCAACCACGATTACCCGGATGGTGCATGGGAAATAATTCGCACGCACGGCCCATGCAGCAGCATCCGGCGGGTACAAAATTCCATAGGCACCGGCTGTACGGCTATACATTACCGGACCAACGCTTTCAAAGTCATACACCCTGGTAAAATCCACTGCCCCGTTTGGATGCTGCCACCAGTTGGCCGGTGAGCCGCAATTTACCTCAGCATATGAGCCTGCTCCCTGAAGCTGAGGAAAAACCAGCGAACATGTCTCATAGAAATTCTGGTAATCCCAGTTTGCCGCATTGGGGTAATATTGAAAAATTCCCAACTGCATGGCGAAAGGTTCGTTAGTAGGTATATCGATTACTTCATAATAGGCATAGAATGTGCCGTTCCAGAAATCATTGGGCGAAAGCCAGTTTGTAGATGGATAGTTGGCGTAAGGAGGAGAAGCATGACAGTAAAAGGCATTGGCACTGGATGGATAATAATAAGTGCCGTTGATGATCGCAAATTCTGCGCTTTTTACGTTATAAATGAACAGCGGGAAAATCCCCAGAAACAGGATGCAAAGGAATTTTCTGTAAAGTGTAAATTGGGGTTTCATAAAGCATATAGTTTTCAGGTTTCATACTTTTGATGACAACATAATATGCAATGCAGATTATGCCATGGTTAACAAAAGTATTTAAATAAGTTTTTTTGATATTTTATTTTTGATGAAGGCCCTGATTTTTTTTATGAAAAGGATAACCAGGAAAGATTTTTAATGATTTACCGAAATGAAAAATCCTGCAGTCAGGATGGTCATGAGCTGCAGGATCTGGAATGCATTGTGGCAGTTAATTCAAGATTATTTTGTGTATACGGTTATTGTTTTGTAAACTTACTTTCAGGAAATACATGCCTTTCTGAAAATCGCTGAGATCGATCTGTCGCGTTCCTCCGTCAGGCATTTCCAGGGTTTTCATCAGGTGACCATCAAGGGAATATATACCTATCAAATAAGGCCTGTTTTGATTGGTCTGTATGAAGATGATCCCGTCATCACTTGGATTCGGATAGATACTGATATTGTCCTTTTCATATTCCGCAAGGCCCGTAGCTACATTGTAATAAACAGTTACCTCATTCGAGGCAAATGTATTATCGGCAATCGTGTTTGCAGGAATAACAACTGATACCGGACCTTTAACCGAAGGATAAACATCGAATACATTTCCGGCCCTGAGATTCTGTGCGGTTCCGTTGGTCACCTGGATATCGGCTAATGTCAGTACATGGGACTGATCGGTGAGAATAGCATAGAGCGTGAACTTGCTTGATGTAACGGTATCCGCGCCCGAATAGCCGAGGAAGTTGCAGAAGGGCACTGCCAGGAATGAAATATCACTGGTAAAGGATGTTGAACCGGCAACCTGTTTGAAGTACAGGTCGTGACCCGGCTGCAGCGTCACGGGTACTCCGGTTCCAAAAACCTGACCAGCCATATCCGCATAACCCGAAAAGGCTATATCCGTTCCGGCCGCTTCGTTGGTAGTACCGTCCGTGTAATTTATGGTAAATGCCGGGGATGCTGGTTTTGCAGGTACATCC